>Ga0222650_1000003_pt1 | contig 271605 bp, 230 predicted proteins | sample AntAcemetagen367_FD_179820 | JGI IMG/M metagenome (GOLD analysis project Ga0222650, IMG submission 179820) | Saline water microbial communities from Ace Lake, Antarctica - #367 | ecosystem: Environmental > Aquatic > Non-marine Saline and Alkaline > Saline | place: Antarctica: Ace Lake... | reverse complement strand
ATGCATCTTAAATCCATACAAGAAAACAGAGGGACACAGGGAAAAAGATAGGAACACTACGCGCAACGCATGTATCTGTAATGGAAGTCTGAGTGATTTTTGGAATAGTTTTAACAACACCGTTCGTGGGAATAAATTATACCTGTTGCACTATCTCCATCCTGATACGCCAAGGGCGTTACATCCATCAGCCCAGGGTTGTGAGGAACGAGCTACCTTGGGACCGTCATCCCCTCTTCATCTTCTACGCTGAAAGCGTTGCATCACAAAAACCTTGGTAATGGAATGATGCAACACCTTCCGTGTTGGATTGTGTCGGATGCTCTTTCCCAGCGCAGTCCCATCAGCTATGAGACCGGGCAGCGGACAGCAGTGCAGCCCCGGCGAATAGGGCACCCAGCAGTCCAATCGGCCAGAATACACCGTGGGTATAGTCTCCACTTTGCTGCAGTTTCAGCAACCCGTCAATACTTCCGCCCAGCAAGGGTGCGATAAGCAAGGTGGCCACCGACTTGGCCTGGCTTTCGATCGACAGGATCGTGGCCCCCTGAGCTTCCGTGGCATAGTCATCAAAACGGCTGATCATAATCGGACGCCAGATATTCTGCATCAGGTAAAGCACGATAAACCCCAGAATGATCAAGCTGTTGCATTCAAAATACATCAGCGGCAACAAGCCCAGATACACCAGAAGATTGAGTTGCCAGAGCGTGTGGGTAGCGGCGGATTCCCCTCCCCGCAGGTCGACCAGCCGATGTGCCTTCCGGCTGAATACGGCCGAACCCACATACAGCAAAAAATACACCGCCCCCACCAGCAGAGCCCCGCGCTGCTTATCCCCCAAAGACAATCCAATGGGAAGTGCCAGCGCCGCGACCTGCAGGATAGGTTGCAGATAATCCTTGGCCGCTGTAAACATCCCCTGAAATCCCATCGACTCAAGCAGTGGTCTTCGCAAGGGTTTCACATGCAAACACGGCTGTAGCGCTTCTCGCAAATGACGAAGGACCTCCGGGACCGTGGTTTTACCGACCGCCCTCCCCTCCAGACTCTGCGGATACCCCATGAAATTAACCAGCCCAAGAAAATAGGGAACAATCGATAAATAAAAGACTATGGAATAATCTCGTATGGTAAACACCATCCCCGCCCCCAGTAGCACTGATACCGCGGAACCGATCTTGGACCAAGACCGGGTGTATCCATAAACTTGGGTCTTTTCCTCCGTCCGCCCTTCCAACCTCAACCAAGTGAAGATCATGGCTTTGTGGGTACCGGTCCGGAAGGCATCGCCCATGGCAAATAGCAGCATAGCGAAAAAAAACTGCCAGTAGACCTTTGATAACCCGAAGATGACAAAGGATCCGATATAGAACCCGAAAGACATCATCATCGCCTTACGCCGACCGTACAGATCCGCGATAGTCCCCGAGGGGATCTCCATCAGATTACGGCAGATTTCACGAAAACCGATCAGAACTCCAATCTGAAAAAAGGAAAAGCCTTTATCAAGAAAGGCCAGCATCAAGAACGGTTCAAAATACCGCTGGTTTTTCAGAAAACCATAAAGTGAAAATCGTGCAATCATTTTCCGAGAAGTGTAATGTAACTAAGCCTTTCCGGTCCGCCAGAAAGGAAAGACCTTGGGGGATCAATAAACCTAAACGTTATTTGTACTCTCTGGCTTATAGGCGGTCAATCCCTCAATCGCCGATTCGGGGATAAGAGGCGCATTCACGAATTGGAGAAACTCCTAATAGGTATCCTCATCGGAATCGCTATCGGGATCGAAACCCTGAGGTATTTTCCTGCCGGTAGTTGGAAGAGGTTCGTCCCATCTTCATGAGTAGACTCTTTTACTTGGGTGGCGTTTCCATGTTTTCAGCTTCGATCCCGATAGCGATCCCGATACCGCCTGTCCGAATCTCTTTCCAATCAAAATGATACCCTGCAGGGGCCGACCCCAGCGACAGATATACATATTGCAACTAAGCAAAATAAATGTATGAAAGAAGTCAACCTTGAAAAAAGAATACGATCTAGAAAAAGTGGAATGGGCTTCCTGAAAAGGACCGTAAACGAGTTCCGGTCAGCTAAACGTTATGAAAAAAATTAAAACAATACTAGTAGTCGGGGCAAGTGGAGCAACGGGACGTCTTGTTCTAAAGCAGTTGCTAGGTAGTGGACAGAATGTAAAAGCCATAGTGCGAAGACTAACGAGCTTGCCCGAGCCGCTCCGAGACGACCCTCGCTTGTCACTAATTCAGGCAAGCCTATCCGAACTCAGCGACTCTGAAATAGCTACGCATGTAGACGGATGCGACGGTGTGATCTCGTGCTTGGGACATAATCTAACCTTCAAAGGTCTTTTCGGTCATCCGCGTAGGTTGGTCACCGATGCGACTCGCCGACTATGTGAGGCCACTCAGGCAAGCCCCCCAGAAGCTCCGATCCGATTCGTACTCATGAACACCACGGGGAATAGTAATCGCGATCTAAACGAACCCATTTCCTTTGCCCAAAAATGCGTGATCGGACTCCTTCGACTCTTACTACCGCCCCATGCCGACAACGAGGAGGCCGCAGACTATTTGCGGACTAAGATCGGGCAGAAAGATCCGGCAATCGAGTGGGTCGCGGTTCGCCCTGATGGTCTTGTGGATGATGAATCGCTTACGGACTATGACCTATATGCTTCACCCATTCGAAGTGCTATTTTCGACGCGGGTAAGACCAGCCGAATAAATGTCGCTCATTTTATGAGCGAGCTAAGCACCGATGATGATCTATGGCTTAAATGGAAGGGACAGATGCCGGTGATTTACAACCAAATACAACTCAGTGAACCTAAGAGCTAAGCTGACACCTGACTAAGTCCTGTCCAATTCAAAAACAGAAAGCATAAAAAACAAAACAACTATTTAAAACGAACCGAGAGTACTCGGTCCGCTCATCTAAACGTTATGCCAAAAAATTAAACCAACGTCAGAGCAATTATAGACAAGCTTGATGAGTAGGCACTTCGTCACAGCAAATAATGCAACAGGTGAATTATTTCTTCCTGCGGATCTGGTGAACCGTTTTGATCTCGCCCCCAAAAGGGCACTTTGGTAACTGCTCTCAGTTGTAACTCATCAGGCTTTTGCCGTTTTGATCTCGCCCCCAAAAGGGCACTTTGGTAACGAACCGACTGCGATACCCCTGCCTGAGCTTGAGTTTTGATCTCGCCCCCAAAAGGGCACTTTGGTAACACAGTTCCAGAAATGTTCTGGCGGAACAACTGGTTTTGATCTCGCCCCCAAAAGGGCACTTTGGTAACGCAAAGAACATCATACGCGAAGCTAAGCTCTGGTTTTGATCTCGCCCCCAAAAGGGCACTTTGGTAACATTGTTTACATAAAGGCTTTAAGGTAAAGTCAGTTTTGATCTCGCCCCCAAAAGGGCACTTTGGTAACACCGAATCCTCCCCGTAGTGCCTCATGGCGTTGTTTTGATCTCGCCCCCAAAAGGGCACTTTGGTAACTTTACTGTATTTGCTACTTGATCAACGGAAGAGTTTTGATCTCGCCCCCAAAAGGGCACTTTGGTAACTCGATTTCAGGATCAACAGATTTCTTGGTTCCGTTTTGATCTCGCCCCCAAAAGGGCACTTTGGTAACGCGTATGTAGAACTTCACCGCGGTCTTGATGAGTTTTGATCTCGCCCCCAAAAGGGCACTTTGGTAACGTAGAAGGCAATTGAGTAGACTATCATCGCCCGTTTTGATCTCGCCCCCAAAAGGGCACTTTGGTAACCTTGAGCCACTTTGTTGTGAGGATTCGATTTCGTTTTGATCTCGCCCCCAAAAGGGCACTTTGGTAACTATTCCCCGTCTGAATGTTGGTACTCAGGATAGTTTTGATCTCGCCCCCAAAAGGGCACTTTGGTAACCTACCGCAATGTCAGGGAACACCTCTTGATAAGTTTTGATCTCGCCCCCAAAAGGGCACTTTGGTAACCTTCGCCATCGCCATAGTCACCGGAAAGCACCGTTTTGATCTCGCCCCCAAAAGGGCACTTTGGTAACGTTGCTTGAAATCAACTATACGCTAGTTGCGTGTTTTGATCTCGCCCCCAAAAGGGCACTTTGGTAACGAGTCACCATCATTTATAATAACATGGTCGATGTTTTGATCTCGCCCCCAAAAGGGCACTTTGGTAACGCTTAAGTAAAGAGGAGCATGCCCGGTTGGTTGTTTTGATCTCGCCCCCAAAAGGGCACTTTGGTAACTGTTGGCGATCCTTCGGGCCTCTCACAATATGGTTTTGATCTCGCCCCCAAAAGGGCACTTTGGTAACCCCGCCGCCATTTCAGAGAGTACTCCCTCCCCGTTTTGATCTCGCCCCCAAAAGGGCACTTTGGTAACTTGGGGTTTTTACTCGGTACAGAATCACTATAGTTTTGATCTCGCCCCCAAAAGGGCACTTTGGTAACACTCATACTCCCAATCCTGTGAGTCTGATTCGGTTTTGATCTCGCCCCCAAAAGGGCACTTTGGTAACAGGTAGCTGTAAAATGCTTTAAATGAGCACCTTACAGCTACCATATTACCACGAATTCCTTTAATTGACCTAATCGTTGATTGGTTTCAAGGTATTCGGACATAATAATCTGGGCATCCCAGACCCGTTCTTCCATGGGAAACAGTCGAATGTCTCCCTCGATGGAGGCCGACATGCGTTTCATGTGTCGGATGACGCGGTCACATTCGTGGCTTTCTCCGTTAAACACGTAAATGCTATATTGAACCCTTAATCCGCCGATTCTTTCAAATTCTTTGCGGAGAAAGGTTTGGTCTTTCGCCTCTGGGCAATCATAGGCAAGCATCACGAGCATCGATCTGAAAGGGGATGAAGGTTTGTTTGTGTAGAAGATGCTGAATGAAAGATTCTGTCATCAGCCGAACGATAGTACGCACTCGGAATTTTTTTCCTTTGTAGATATAGCGGTCTTCCATCATTTCTGCGAAACGACCCGCCATGGTTTTTTTATCCTGCATTTCTTCCCAGTTACGCAAAAGAGTCAATTCCACGATGCAGCGGAGTGGTTCGATTAAATCGCAGGCCAGACTGGGTCGGTTTTTACGATGTTGATGAATCAGGCCCACGCTGGTTTCCAAACCGTGGCCCAGACACTCCCAGCAGATGGCATGATACAAATACCCGTAGCCATAACTGAGGGCGGCATTCAAGGGATGTGTAGGTTTACGTTTTTCTCGGTGAAATAAATCATCGCTCATAGCCGCAAAATACCGCGGCCAAAAGAAGCGGGCGTATTGCGCTTCCAGTCGGAGAATGCGGCTGAAAGAGGATTCTTTGAGATCCGGTTTGTGGGAGAGGCGGGGGTTGAAAGAGCGTAGCAGAAAATGCTGATTACAAACTTTGCTGTAGAGGAGTTTGCTGGCAAGCTTGGTGGATTCCTTTTCTTTGAGAGAACAAAGTTTTGACAAGGCCTCTGGATTGACGTGCCGTTCACGTGGCGCCAATCCAAAGCTATGCCATTTCTTAAGTTGAGGTTGCCAACTTGCCATCACCACCGGGCACTGATGGGTCAGTTCATTTAATACAGCCTGAGACCAACGTACCTGATTCGAGAAGCACTGTAGGCTACCTAAAGATTCGATGGCAATCTTCCTAGAACCGGATCGTAACATACCTTTTTCAAGGTGCAGATCCTGTTTTTCTTCCAGAAGAATCAGGTGATGGATCATAGGTTTATTTTATTGCTTCATTTGATCGAACATACGAATGATAAATCATGGAAGCTGATTTAGGAGCCCATTTCATTTTATTCATATTCTCAAAATGCTTGTATGGACTAGCCTTAATTTCTGAATACTCAGCCATAGATGTTTGTATTTGGCCGGTTGTGGGAATAGCAGTCACCCGCATCCAAACCGAAGCATGCGCTTTTTCCGGCGAGGGAACCCAGTTTCGCTTATAATCGAAATCAGCAAGCAACAGATCACCATTACGGATGACAGCTACCCATTTGGAATTAGGGGGGACTTGTTCGACTTGATAATCTTTACCATGGGTTCTTCGATAGACTTCTAGATTTCTTGGAGTGGGAATCACCCGACTGCGGTAATCTGCTTTTCCATTCTTGTTGGTGTATTCGTAGATTTCCAGACAGTCATTTACTTCACTAGCCGCTTTAAAGCCGATCAGGGTTTTTGTTCGGTCTTTTCCGAAATTCGGGTCTCCGGGATGAAAGTCAGGAATGGTTTTGTAATGCGGGAAACGACTGAATTTATTCGGAGACTTTCCGGCGGGTAACTGTAATTTTTTCACCGGCGTACCATCCAACTGCCTCAAAGATTTATCGTCAGGGGTATTCAACCAATTCCGAATCACTTTGTCAGGAAGGTTTTCAGCTGTGATACCCACATAGCGAATATGCGCGATGAATTCATCTTCCGTTTTACCAGGATTGAATGCTGTCACCAAACCATCTTTACAGGATTTACTGACTTCATTCTTAAAGCGACTCAGCATTTTTCCATTCTTATTCGGTGGACTGAGTATCGTAGTGTCCGTTCGGCTGCTCTTGGACGATTTAGAGCGAAGTTTTGATACGTAGCAGGTTACACCCCCGTTTTTATGAATCTCATCCAGTGGCGGAGCCAGTTCGGGTAAAGGTTTCATTTTGGGTACACCTTTTTGGGTCTGGTGAGATTCAAAGATGCCTCCGTGATAGATACTGTTTAGACCATTTCCGGGAGCGATGTAAGATACCACGGCGGCATCCCACATATGATGACGTAGGTTACCGCGGTTCTTAATTTTCTTATCTGTCCCATTGATATTTTTCACATAGAAAAAGTCAGCAGGCATATGGTCTTCCCACGCTTCCCGGCAAGCGGCGGTCATCCCACCCGTAGGACAACAAATCCGACGCCGAGTTTCTTTTGCTTGGGCCGTGTCATCCATGTCGTTATCCTTGAGTTGCAACCACTGGATGATCTGGGCTTTCAGATTTCTAGCCAACTGGGCAGTACGGGTCATGTTTTCCCAGTCAGGAATTTCAAAGGTTTTGTTAAAGAAAATTTCCCGTTTGCGCTTGTTCCATTTCATCCCGCTGATGTAGCGGTCGGTTTGATCTCCCAAAAATTCGTAGGGCGTTTGATTCCCTTTGTCTTGGTTTACCTCATGCCAGGTAAGAGCGAGATTTTCCATAATGGAAATTCCGCCTCTGGAAGCAGGAAAGATGTGCTCCACTTCCAAACCTTGCGCGAGGGGATCTTCTCCTAAGTCTTTCCCAGTGTAAGGGCAGATCGTTTTCCCGTCAGGATTTTTCTGTTGATCAAACAGCATGATTCTTTGGACTTGATTGGGGCTAATTGTTTCTATGTCGTACTTGTACTCGGCCACAATTTTCCGTTTAGCTTCTTTTCGATCTTTTTGGTCTTTCGTAATTTTCTTACGGTCTTCTGTATTTCGGGGTTGGTCGCCAACGGATTCAATAATCACGTAATCTGGGCGGGTTTTCCCATCCAGCAGTTGTTTGATGCGAATGTGTTCTTTGGTGTCGAGAACCAGTTGATCCGAAAACAGCCGTCGTAAAATACCGTGCTCTTGTGGCTGACCGTCCTTACGGTTTTCTTTATCTTTGCTTTGTTGATCGTCATCGTATTGACCGGGAGCTCCCAGAAGAAATTCAACCTGAGGATATAGTCCCAAAACCGAACTGTTGTTTTTCCGGTAACGATAATAATCGTGAAGGTTTTTCTTGGCCTGACTGGCATCAAGATGGTCTCCATTGTCGGTCGCCAAATCTAATAATATTTTTGCGGAAGCGGAACAGATATTCGCCCGCTGATTTAGAATGCTGGCTTTCGGTTTGAGTAAGTCCGTAATTTGAGAATCAAACGCAGCGTTTAGCTCACTGTCTTTGCTCGTATGCATCACCCCTTGATACGCTTTCACCACGGTTTTAGTGGGTGGCTTTTTTGGGCGCTTGGTTTTTGCAGCCAAAGCAGCAGCATCCTCGCGTACAAAATCCAGAAGTGCACCGATAGCAGCCTCATTCAGGGGCGCACGGGTACCGTCAGTGAAATCAACCCGGCGTTCGATCAGGAAGCTTAAGAGTTTCCAAAGGCGAACATCCACATCCTCATTTTTAGCGCATTTTGTTTTTACGGAGTCAGAGAGCAGTTCGTTCTTCTTTAGGAAATCTGCCACCGTGCAGTCTTTGACTTTGCGTTCCCAGAGTTTTTTTGCGTCGTCCGCGGTTTTGCGGTGATAGTCGATGATACTTTCTTTTTTCGTATCGTAGATCTCCTTTCCATGTGAATCCCGATCGCCGATCAATTCCAACATCGCCTGATCAAACAGACTTGCTGGAAAGAAATGCTGGTGGTTTTCACAAATTTGCCGAAGGTGCGCTTTCACTTGTTCGCGGGAGAAATTATGTCCACGGGCGGGCTCGCGCAAATTCTGTTTGTTTTGAGAGAAATGTGTTTCCAACATTTTGCGGATCGGATCGCCTTTCCCACGTTCAATTGCCTGATCGATCAACTCGCAGGCTTCATCATCGAATTTACTTTGAAGACTTTCTTCCACCAACCCATTTTGAATCATCTGTTTCAGTTCTAAGCCATATTCTTTTTCTAAAGATCCATTCTTGGCCCACTTGCGGATATCTGCGATTTTCCAATCTGAACCCCAAGGGAAACTGCTGTCCAATGCGTCTTCAAAGTAAAGATGATAATCATATCCCCGCAATCCCAGGATATGCCGGATGCAAACCACCAAGGCATGAGAACTTGAGAGACCTTTGGGCTCCAGCCCGCGTAATCGGTGTAGAAAAGCCCTTTCAAAGACTTTGGGATTTTTCCAGATGCTTTGAATCTCATCCTGGGTAAGGAGTCCGTATTTTACGACCCACTCTTTTAGCAAACGTTCCCGTTTTTTGGCACTCTGACGAGCATGGCGTGCCGCGCGATGACCTCGACGCGTTTCCAGAGGAGCAGCCTTGGGCACATCATATTGAAGGGTGCGTCGAAACAGACATTCGTTTCCTTTGCGCAAATAGAGACCAATGCCGCCTAATCCGATGTCAATACCGAGTACAACCGCGGAGGTGTAGAAGGGGTGATTCTTCCACGTTTCCAAAGCCTGTTCTCTATCCCAAGTATTATCCCACTTCATCTGCTTGACTCCTCTTACTGTTTTATTGTAATTTGATGGTCTAGATCAAAACCTGCTGGTTTTAGCCTTGTGCTAGACGGTCGCCCAGAGAGCCAAAGCCTTTTATAAGCACCACAACTCTGGATTTAAAAAGAACTGCTTCGGCAGTTCTTTTTTTGTCTAGAAGTTTAGTTTAGCTGGCTATTGGTAAAATAGGCAATCCTATAGCATGTTTATTTGATAGTTTTTGATGTTTCCCGTTTCAATTTCTGAGGTATACCTTAATTGTAAAATGTCTGCTTGATTATGGCTCTGCACCGATTCCTCTAAACCTCGACGGCTTAAATGCCACGATCCTGGAGCCCCGCTATCCGCTACCACTTCCAACATCAAAAGGGTCAAAGCATCTTCACCAAAACACCTCTGGGATGCTTACTTTCTCCATAACAATCCCCGGCTGAGTCCAACAAGGTTTTAATCGATGTTGCGGCTCAAAGGGATCCAAAAATTTTAGGTTCGCAATCGCCTCCTTGTCATGCACTCTCCTTGTCATGCAACATCGTTTTAAACCCTGAATGTTGGATTAATAAGATGAAATAATGCAACAGGTGAATTATTTTTGTGAACAATGGATAGAATTTATCAAACAAGAAAGGCCAGCCCAACAAGGCAGTAGTGGCAACGATTAACTCCGTGCCACACTTTGACTTTCTAAGAAGAAATTAATGACTATGCTACCTATACTGATACTGATTTGTAGTGTGATCGGGACACCTGGTTTTGCGAAAGACATTACTCCAATATATCTTAAGACAGATGAACATGGGCTTCAGTGGTACGAGACCCCAGTAAATAATGGCGTATTCGCCATAGCTTTCCAGCTTGACGGTACCTTTGAACTAGCGGCTTCGGAAGATGATTTTATCGCCTTTTTTTTCACGGGGAGACTTACCCAAGTAGTATCAGGAAATCAGTTGGGTTCCTCTGGAGGACAGGCCGGTATAATAAAGTGCGAGGTTGTGCATCTTCCAATTCGAATACAGGGTTGGTCAGATGCCGAAAGTAAAACGTGGGGACCAACTTTGATGACGTTTCAGGAGGCCCGCAACACCTTTCAGAAAGCTGAGAAATACAGCCTTAGGGTCGCCCTAAGACAACCTAAGTATTGTATTATTAGCAATGGTGACTTAGCGACCATTGAAGCTTCTCAGTTTTATTTCAAACCTCACGAAAAATAGAAAAAAAACGCGAGCGAGCAAGTCGGTACGGATAATCGTTGAGGCTGTCGGAAAAGGGGTACCCCTAATTTCGAGTAGTAAAACAAAACTTTATGCTGGCAAAAATCAGTTGCTATTGATTTATTCGAAAAGGATTATCTCCTTCTGGGGGTTTTTTTTCGCCCCCATTCTGGAACCTAATTTTCCCGAATGGCTTTTCGGTCAGTCTCGTTACCTCTACCTTATTATGAATGTTGATTTCCTAGCACTCTTTCACGTCCTCTCATTAATCTTTGGATTGGGAGGTGCGACCTTTTCTGACCTACTGCTCTTTCATTTTCTCAAAGATTTGAAGGTAAGTGAAAAGGAAGCTGAGATCATGGAGTTCATGGGAAAGGTTGTATTTATCGGTCTGGGATTTGCCGCCGTAAGTGGAGCACTCCTGTTCTATACCGACACAGCTACATACCTCGCTTCCTCTAAGTTCCCTGCAAAAATGGTTATCTTTGTGGTCATTACTCTAAACGGTATTGCCCTCCACAAGTACATGCTTCCGAAGCTCCTCCACGTGGTGTTTTCTAAAGAACTACAATCAAAGGAATCTCTTACCATCCGAAGAAGAGCTTTCATCTTTGGCGCTATCTCTGTGGTGTCTTGGTATAGTGCCTTCTTTCTTGGCTTCGTCCAAAGTACCGTATTATCAACTCAACAGATTCTACTGTGCTACTTAATCCTCATCCTTATAGCCATCGCAGGCTCCCTTGGGGTAGAGAGGGTTCTGGAAAAAGCAGGCAAAAAGCAGGCATAACAAGACCAATCGACCGAACTCGATACCGCGAGTTTAGCAATCGTAATCGTTCTGCGCATGAAATCTTCACAACCAATTCCACCTAAACATGTGGTGAAACTGATGAAGCTATGGCCTCATGCTCGAAACCAAGGGTATAAGAAAGGTGAACGATGGCGTATAGGTTATTACTCGAAACAAGATGGTTTGGATTTGATCTGGTTGGTTGACTCCAAAGGAAATTTCCATTGGACTGTGGACCATAACCGGTTACATAATACATTTGAATTCTTAAACCGTTCAGATGAAGATGATTTCTACGGTGATCATGCATTCCGTTACGTATGTTCCTGGCTAAACCCACACTATGCTAAAGTTCAATGGCTGATGGAACAAGGTGCCGACGTGAATGCCTCCACGAATGACGGCATGACCCCCGAGACGTCCTTATGCCTTTAGAAAAAATCCCTATACCCGATTATTGCCCTGATCTGAATCAGGAAATTCGCCTCCTTATGGAATATAGTGAGGATCAAATTGAAAGCTATCAAGATGATATTGGCGAACAGGCCAGCCCCAGCTTTGAATCCGCCGATTATCGCGAAGTCCTTGAGGCCTTGTCGTGGGTACGCTACAACTATCCACTACCCGGTCTCCGCTTCTGTGAGTGGGGATGTGGATTTGCTGTGGTTGCCGGTATGGCCGCCCTCATGGGCATGGACGCTCATGGCATTGAAAATGATAAGCTACTGCTCGACCAGGCCGCTGAAATCAAACGCCTATTCGGCCTTGCTTCAACCATCCACTCTGGCGATATCTATCAGGTCCCCGAAGTAGACCACCCTCTTCATCCCGCAACCTTCGACCTTATCTACGCGTATCCCTGGCCCAAAGAAGCCGCTCATCTCATGGCATGGTTTGAAGAACAAGCCAAACCCGGGGCATGCCTCCTCGTGTATCATGGATTTTCTGATTTATCCTTTCACCGGAAATGCTAAGTTAGGGCTCCTTGTCGTAGCTCACGCCTACGTCAGAATGAAACAGAAGTACGAATGATCTCGGCTCGCAAAGTAACCCGTAAAGCACACAATCAATGTGGGGGATTTATATGAAAAATGAATATGACGTTGCTGACTCAGTCAAAAATCCTTATGCCAAGCCACTGAAAAAACAGGTAACACTTCGTCTCAACAGGGATGCGGTCACCTAGTTCAAGGCCTTAGCCCAAGGAACAGGGATTCCATATCCGAATCTCATTAATGTGTATCTGACAGCGTGCGAACACTGAGGCAAAAACTCACACTAAGCGGGTCCTCCTAAAAGACGTCTTTCACACCCTATGCGTGCGCAGGATAAGCCTCTAGGCGTAGTGCTCGGAGATCGCGGACTACAATCGCTTCACAAGCTGGTGATGGAGGTCAAAGCTTTTTCGGAGAGCACGGATTAATTTCTGATCAATCTCCAGGTTCTCGGGAAACTCAGGGGTTTTTAAAGCGTGTTTTGTGGTTTCCAACCACCGTAAAGGATTGGGGCGGCAATGGACTCCGCTTCCGTCAAAGCCGATGGGTTTTACGTAGGTGTCCGCCGGCATAAGCGAGAATCGATCACTTCGGTAATGGGCATAGGAAAAGCGAACGGCCCAAGAATCGAGTCGACCTTCCATCTGATCGATTAACATTCCGGGAAGATCCGCGCCTCCATGAGCGAAGCCGGCTTGCAAGTCCTGTCGTTCTTTGAAGTGATCTTTGTCCGCCTGCTCCCAGTCCACCCCTGCCCATTTCTCTGCCCAAGTTCCCCATCCAAAAGAGAGATTACGGGGATTTAACCATACATCTTGACCGCTCTTTTTGGGACGCGACATTCGCCAGCGGGGGGGAAGATAGCCGCTTACCGACAAAATATTTTTGGACTCCGCATAGGCAGTTAAGGCACCATTCATATAACCTAGAAAAGCCGGATGCGTAAGTAAATCGTCTTCCAGAACAATTATCTTATCTGTCTTTTCTAAACTCTCGGTGACCCCCAGCCGAATACTTTGGGCCAATCCTAAATTTTCCTCACGTTCGATGACCGTCACCTTGGCAAAGCCGGATATCTGTCGGCAATAGCTCCTAACCTCCGAGACTTTTTTGCGGTCGTCCTCGTCGCGAGCCCCATCGCAATAGATAAATAAGTCCGATTTGTTGGCTAGATCATTTTTGGCCAAGGCTTTGACCGTCTTCCGCAGATGGGTAGGACGATTATAGGCAAATACGACTATGAGGGCTGGGGTAAAGCTCATGCTTCCTCATCATTGACCTTCCGGCTCCCAAGGTCTAGGAGAAAAACATGTCTGTAGCCCAAAGATTCAAATCCCCCGCCTTTCTGAGCACCCTGTTTTTGATCGGGTTTGGATTGCTGATGTTTCGAGTGGTCTGGCCTGCGGATCAGGTGATTCAATCCAACGATTACAACTACGGCCTGATGGGCATGTACAAAGCGGAAATGCCGGCTTCCTTTTTCGAAGGCTTTTGGCGGGGATTCCCTCTCTTAGGTCGAGCCGGTCATTCGGCCCCCACCTGGACAAATCTCAGTTTGGCGATCCTCCCCTTGGATGTCTATATGGACTGGATCTATGCCCTAAATTTGCTTTTAGCCTCAGGGTTTATGATGGCCTTTTTGCGTTTGCGGGGCTGCAGCTGGATTCCAGCCATGGGTGGGGCTCTCACGGCCTACTGGCTGGGCAGCAATCTAACCCTTATTTATCCGGGACATTTAGAAAAATACGGGGTGCTACTTTTCGCTTCCGCCACCCTCTATTGCTTGGAGCAAACGCTACAAAAAAAATCATGGCGCTGGTCCATGTTAGCAGGCGGTTCCTTAGGTTGGATGTTTATGCATCAGGCGGATCTGGCCTTGTTTTTCGGTTTTGTCTTGGGGGCCTGGTTTCTATTTGGCTTGTTGACCCGCTTTCCCACAACCCTCCCCAAACGAGTATTTATTTCAGTACCGCTTTTAGGCATGGCTTTGCTTTTCGGGTACGAATCATACCGATTTTCCATGGCGAATCATGTCAATAATGTGGAGGTTCTCCAAGAAGGTTCCGCCGAGGATAAATGGAATTTTGCTACTCAGTGGAGTTGGCCTCCACAGGAAAGCTTAGACTTGATTGCTCCAGGATATTGGGGATGGATGTCACAGCATCCGGAGGCCCCTTATTATGGAGAAATGGGCCAATCCCCAGAATGGGCAGAATCTCAACAGGGGTTTCCAAATTTTAAACTCGAAAGTCAATATCTGGGACTGCTTCCCTTCGCTCTCTGCATCCTAGCCTTTTTCAGTCGAAAAACCCGAAGGCCTGAGGTTCTTTTTTGGTCCATTGCACTTGCAGTCACCTTCCTCTTAGCCTGCGGAAAGTACACACCACTTTATGAGCTGTTCTTTAAGTTGCCCCTAGTGAACTCCATTCGCAACCCGAACAAATTCCTGCAAGTGTTCCAATGGATTCTGGGAATTCTCTGTGCATTGGGTCTGCAACCCCTGTGGGAAACCACCCTCTCCGACTCGAAACGTAAAAAGGCGGGATTCATTCTTATTTTCATCTCGTTGTTGGCGGGAGCCGCCAGCCTTTCCATAAACCCTACTTCCGCCGAACAACTCCAAGGGTTGGCTCAAGGTCCCTGGGAAGGACAAGCCGCCGGAATTCTTCGGAACCGCCAAGTAGCTTGGTTGCATCTGTCTTTGTTTGCCGCCACAGCCGGTGGGCTAATCTGGGGAAGTGCGTCCCTACGCTTTCGAAAACTGTGTCTAGGCGGATTGGTTTTACTGATTGCGGTAGACGGGCTGCTTTTAAGCCGCGAATATCTTAAACCGGCTAACACCCGGTTTCTTAAAGAAAATGCCTTAGCGGATTTCCTGAAAGAACATCTGGGCGAGCAACGGGTCTCGGTTGTGGACACCCGCGGGCTGTACAATTTTTATCTCACCCATTTATTCCCCTATCAGCATATTCCGTTCTCGGATATTGCGGTAGCGCCAAGGCTCCAGACCGACTATCAGCGATACTTTGAAGAAGTTGGGGAGGACCGCGTTCGTATTTGGCAAGAATTCGGAGTGAAATACATTCTAGCCTCCCGTCAGGTATTCCAAATGATTCTTCAAAATCCGGGCATGGATCAGGTGTTTGAAGAAGTATTCAGTTATGACATTGTGGAATATCCGCGAGGTGGACTTCGAGTCGCGCCCGGTAAAGTCGGAGTCAGTGGTCAACATGTGGTGCTGGAAGTCAACCTTCCTTCTGAACGCTTTGCTTTGCTACCTCCGAATGAAGACGAAGCCTTTCTGTTTGGCAAACGCAGCGGCGAAATCACCGGGGTTTTACAAAGCTCTTCGGGTTTTATGCTCCAAGTGAAAGTTCCTGAATCGGGAGCCTTCCTCCGACTCGCAGATCATTACGATCCGAAACTACGTGCCCGGGTGAACCGGGACGAACCACAACCGCTGGTTCAAAGCGATGACCTGTTTATGGGATTGGAGCTTCCCGAGGGCATTCACACCGTTGAGCTTTTCCTGCCGCCTCCAGATGCGGGAACATTGGCCCAATGGATGGGATTATTGATAAGTTTGATTGTGGGCTTGAGTTTGATTGTGAAACGTAGTCCGCGCACTCCGTGCGTGGACATATAAGAGCGTGTAGGCTTATAGTGGCACGCTCGGAGATCGCAGCCTACGAAAATTCCTTTTGACTTGATTTACCCAGCTTACTTCACAAAGTTATCCCATATGACCAAACAGAAAAAAGAATCATGGAATAGTCGCTTCGGCGTCATTCTGGCCGTGATGGGTAGCGCGGTTGGTTTGGGGAATTTTCTTCGGTTCCCAGGTCAGGCGGCTCAAAATGGGGGCGGATTGTTTATGATCCCCTATTTAATAGCCTTCCTCATTGTGGGAATCCCCCTAGCTTGGTCGGAGTGGGCCTTAGGCCGCTACGGCGGAAAAATGGGGTATAATTCGGCTCCAGGGATTTTCAGTTCGGTCTTAGGCGGACATAAAGGATCCTATGTCGGAATGCTAGGTACCGTCATGCCACTATTGATTTATACCTACTATGTGATTCTGGAAGCGCTATGTCTCTATTTTGCGATTAGCTTTCTGAACGGTGTCATTCCCGCCTTAGGCACTAATGCGGATGCGATTACAGGCTTCGTGGTTGAATCCTTGGGGATGTCGGCCGATGGTGCGATGTTTAGCGGTAAACAATTCACGATGCTCGGGTTAATTGTCTTTTGCTTTGTGATCAACTTTACGCTGATCTATAGAGGATTGAGTCAGGGAATTGAAAAGTTTTGCGCGTTTGCGATGCCACTCTTGGTCATTTGTGCATTCATTGTGCTCTTCCGGGTATTGACCCTTCCCGCAAATCCGCTCCATCCTGAACAAAACATCGTCAATGGGTTAGGTTTCCTTTGGAATCCGATTCAAGGAGACAAAACCATTTGGGATACATTGGCACGCCCGGGAGTTTGGTTGGCAGCCACCGGACAGATCTTTTTCAGCCTCTCGTTAGGATTCGGGTTGATCCTTACCTACGCCAGTTATTTAAAACCGGATGATGATGTGTGTTTATCGTCCCTTACCTCTGCGGCCGGCAATGGTTTCTGCGAAGTGGTATTGGGAGGCATGATTGCGATTCCTGCCGCTTTCATTTTTCTAGGCCCTGCTTTTTTGAATGATCCGGGAAACATCGGCACCTTTAGTTTAGGGTTTATGACCCTTCCCAACGTATTTAATCAGATGCCGGCAGGCCAATTCTTCGGTTTCCTGTTCTTTTTCCTGCTTTTTTTGGCTGCGGTGACCAGTTCGCTTTCCATGCTTCAACCCTCCATCGCCCTTCTGGAAGAAGGCTTAGGGTTCAATCGTAAGCGTTCGGTTGCGCTCTTAGGAGTCATTAGCCTGATTGGAACGGGGTTTATTACCTATTATAGCGCCGGACTGACCGCATTAGATACCGTCGACTTTTGGATGGCGAACTTCTTTATTTTCATTTTTGCGACGGTGCAAACCTTGATCTTCGGATGGGTGATCGGAGCAAAAAAAGGCTACGAAGAACTTACTTCGGGAGCTGAAATCAAGGTGCCTAAAGGAATCATGTTCATGATCCGTTATGTCTCGCCCGCATATCTGTTGATCATTTTCGGATTATGGTGTCGAATAGAATTACCCGGACGCTTGGAACAAATCAAACTTACCGAAAAAGGTCCTACCGTTGCTCTGCTTTCGCTGGGATTCATTTTGGGCGTAATGGGACTCTTCACCATCGTTATTGCAAAAGCGAATAAACGTTGGGATCGGTTAAAGGTGGAGGAAAAGATATGACAACTGCAGGATGGTTTGTAATGGGGACAGCGGTAACCGGAATGACCCTTCTCTTGGTTTGGTGCGTTTGGAAGGTGGTTACTACCCCAGGAAGCAGCGAACATCTTCACAGCCCAGCGGACATTGATCCCGATGATGATTGAACGCCCTTCCCCCTTGATTCCATCGGTGCTTAGCATAAGGATCATCCTATGAAGCCTTTTTACCTCCTCATTCTTTTATGTATATCCATCAGCGGAACCACGACCTCCTATGCCAAAGAGAGGGACGTCTATGATGAGAGCATAGAAAGCACTCGCAAGTTCTCTCTACTGGGTGGTCCATCCAAAGAGGGACCCGAAGCCGAATGGGAGCTAATTCAAGAGGCGATTCGAAATGAAAAGCTCAAGAAAGGGATCAAACACGCAAACTATTTCACCCGAACCTGGCCTGACCACCCTCTAGCGGTGAAAGCGCAACGTGCGAAGGGCGACCTCTATTTTGCCCGTGAAGATTATGCCAAAGCCTTCGAGGCCTACCAGGGATTAGTGGACAACTATGTGGGAAGCTTCAACTATGCCGATATTCTGCAACTTCAGCTCGAATGCTCCCGTAAAACCGAAGACAAAGTATACAGAGCTCTTTTTGGGCTAACTAGTTATGAAGACCCTTTGGAAGCGGTACCTCTATATCGCCAATTGCTAACAAACGCCCCGCATATGCTCGAAGCTCCGCAGATTCTGTACGACTTAGGTGAAATCTACTTGCGCGAGGAAAAATACATGGAGTCGATTCAAGAATTCCAATTACTTGAGCAACGCTACCCCGATAGTCCTCTAAGTGAAGCCGCATCGTTGCGAAGTGCAGATGCCTACTCAAAACTTTCGCTGCGTAATCCCACAGATGTGCGCCCGATTGAGGGAGAGCTCTCTGTATTAAATCACTTTCTTTCGATGTACCCCAGCAGTGAACAGACCCAAGATGTACGACTCCGGCAACAAACCGTATACGAAAAGCTGGCTGAGTTACATTTTCAATTGGGCGACTATTACGAAAACATTCTCAGACGCCCGGATTCCGCTCTGGTGTCTTACCGCTCCCTTTTAGAACAATTCCCTGATTCGGAATGGACAGCGCCAGCCAAGCAACGTATTCTAGAGCTAACTCAAAAAGAACAGTAAACAGGTAAACTTTATGCGTCATCTTAAATTTATTTCCCTCCTCCCTCTCCTAGGACTGACTTTGCTTCTAAGCAGTTGCCAAGGCTACAAATTAGGTTCACAGCTTCCTGAGGATATTAGTAGTGTTTATGTTCCCACGGTTCGTAACCAAACTAACGAGCCTTTATTGGAAAATGAAGTGACGCAAGCGATTTTAAATGAGATCCAACGAGATGGGTCCCTCAGCATTCAATCGGAAGAAGATGCTGATGCACTATTATATGTAACCATCACGAATTATCGTATTGATCCGCTCTCCTTTGAAAACGAGAATCGGTCCCGCCCGGATGAATATCGTTTAATACTTAAAGCCCGAGTGGAGATGGTTCGAAGAGACAATGGAAAAATCCTCGCCAGAAACAGTTCTGTAAGTGGCCGAGACGATTTCCCTTTAACCGGTGATCTCACGAGCGCAAAACGTAATGGTCTTCCCGGAGCAGCCGAAGACTTGGCACGGTTCGTTGTAGCCGCAATTACCGAAGCCTGGCCTGACTGATCTTACGACCTCTCGCCCCCTATTCACTTCCATGCGTATTCTGTGTATCAGTCTTTTTGTGCTCGGCTTCCTGAAAGCGGGGCCCTGCCTTGCACAGGATGTTGCAACTCAATATTTAAAACTACAGGAGACCTATTCCCTGCGGACACAAGATATTGAGGACCGATACCGTAAACGTCAGAGAGAACTGCTCAATAAATTTATTTTGGCTCTGGTCCGAGTGGAGCAAAGCTATCGGGATAATGGGGAATTGGACGGAGTGGTCTATTGCAGAGAATTAAGAGAAACCCTCTTAACATCTCAAGGGGTTCCTGAAATAGATGAAGAGGCTCCCCAAGCGGTGAGGGTTATGCTCTCTACACTTCAACGAAAACGGGATGGCGTGTATAAAGAGCACCAAAAAGAACTAACCCAATTTAACAAGTTACTTCTAGCGGCATTGGAAGCCTATGTGAGAGAATTCACTCGGCAAGGCATGATCGAAAAGGCTCTGGAAGTTCAACGTCTGCAAACAAAACTCACGGAATCTTTGGCCCTTGAAATTGCCGAGACAAGTGATCTAGTGACTATATCCTCCGTGCTTTCATCTGATCCGAATGTATACCCTCTTGCAATTGAAGCCCCAGGTTACAGTAAAATAAGCGGGGTTACACCCCGAAAAAGTATGTGGACCATACCCCTAAATGAGCGGGGCGTTCTTCGTAAGACCGAGAAAGGAATCGTTTTTGTAAACGGCAGCATTACAATCCCAGCCAACCAGAGTGGCCCACTTATCGAAGATATGAAGCGCAACCGTATGTTCACTGCAGAAATTGCGTTCCAGCCCAGTTTTGATTTTCAGGGAGACCCCGAAAGCCCTGTGGTTGTGATGCAATTTGGCGAGACCCTGGAAACATCGAATATGGCCGTTTCCCTGGAGGGACATGACATTATCGTTTACTTAAAAACCATAACCCTGCCTGAAAAGGCTCAAAATTATCGTCTAGAGATTGGCAAGTTGAAGAACGTGAATCACGTTCACATCCAGGTCACGTATCGAGCGGACCAGCTTTCAATTTATCTCAACGGCAGTATAATCCGGAATCTTCGAAATCAAATAGACGGTTCAATTTCGGGTTGGGAACTGGCCCCCATTCTGTTGGGTAAAGCACTAGAAAGTGAACAAGGCAGGAATATCCTCCCTTTCCGTGGTACCTTAAATCATCTGTATTTTAAAGCCGGAGTTCAGACCTCAAGGCAAGCCGCGTCGAACTACGAGCGCTACATATCTACGCTTTAAATACTAAGCTGAAACTTTGGCGTTTCTCTAGAAGACAAAGATGGTTTTTAGGCTCAATAGGATTAAGATAACTAAATGAAAGACCTCTTAAAATCTATCCGGATGTACATCCTTATCGGAGGCATCATGGTTACACCGCTAGCTGTAACCCTCTGGGTATTATTCATGCTGATGGAGATCCTATCCGGATCTAATTTTACCCGATGGCTCACCAGCCCGTTCTTTACCCATAGTCCAGACCAAAAACTTTCGCTTTTCCCTACCCTGCTTAGCTTGATGATGGTGCTGGTAATTCTTTTCTCCATCGGCGTTATCTTTCGCAATATCTTAGGTAGACGACTTTATTCCCTGATCGACACGATCATGGAAAAAACCCCGGTTTTGAATCGAATTTATACCTTTGTCCGAGCGGTCAGTGAATCAATTCTCTCACAGAAAGAAACCATGTTCAAAGAAGTGGTTTTAATTGAGTATCCCCACCCAGGCTCCCAAGCGATTGCCTTTGTAAGCGCTATTGTACCCAAAAAGATTCAAGGGGCAACGAAGCATCCTGAAGAGCCCCATTTGTTTGTTTTTCTTCCCACCACCCCTAATCCAACCTCCGGATTTTTATTGGCCCTCCCTCGGTCGAAAGTCACTCCACTCGATCTATCCACCACAGAAGCGATGCGCCTTATTATTTCTGCAGGAGCTTCCGGACCGGACGAACATGATAGTCTTTCCCCTGCCCCTTCCTTGATCGATAAACTTGATCATATGATGCTCAAACAACGTAAAAAAATGGGCGCACCTGCAGATCTGTATCAGAACCTAAATTATCCAGATGATGAGGGATAAGGGTGAGTTTAAGTGCTAATCCAATCGCCAAAGATGAAGCATTGGTTCTGCGCTGGTTCCCGGTAACCGATACGTCAAGAGTGGTGATATGGTTCACCTCCAACTACGGAAGGATCAGCACCTTAATCAAAGGTTCACAACGGCCCAAAAGTTGGATGCTGGGCCAATATGATTTATTTTACACCTGTGAACTCTTGTTTTACGAACGCGCAAATGAAGATCTCCATTTAATCCGCGAGTGCTCTGCCATCAATGCTCGGGCATCCCTGCGAACCAACTGGAGAGCTTGTGCTGCCGCCTCTTTTGTCTCAGACGTCCTCTACCGTATTTCTCCTCCCATGGCGGTGTCGGGAGAACTCTATCAACTGGCTACCTTAACTCTAGAACAGTTGGCAAACGGACATACCAATCCTGCTTTACTCTTCTGGTTTGAACTTAATGTACTGCAGGACTTGGGACTGGCTCCAGATCTGACAAACCAAAGCCATGCCCCTATGGTTTTCGATTACCAGTCAGGTAGGAGTATCCCTGCGGCGGATAACGCAAATCCAGAATCGCTTCCCCTCAGTGCAGGTTGCCTCTCGCTGCTTCGAAACCTTCTGGAAATTAACACTCCTGAAAAAGCGACCCGTCTACGACTTCAACCCGAACAACTACGCGAAATCTCTAGACACCTTGACCGCTTCTCGGAGTGGCATCTGGATCTCCGCCTTCCCTCACGTAGCCGAGCCTTAGACATCCTTTCCAGATAGCATCTGGGATGCTGACGCAACGTCGCTAAGCCGAAAAGGAAAAAGGAATGTAAAATCCTTTGCGCTGTAGTGGCTTTGGGTCATCAAAAATGCTTGTAAGCCCTTGCTCGACAAGCGGAAAGCGGATGATTAGAGAAAAAGACATGTCAAAGGCCCGCATTCAAACTGTTCTTCACCTCCTCATCATTTGTGTAATAGCCTTTTTGCTGCGTCATATCGGTTGGAACTGGGATGAGGGATACTTGTTGCATCCTGACGAACGACATATGGCTATGGTCACGGTGGCTCTTGAGAGTCCAGACCATTGGATAGATGAATTCGATACCGATAGCTCAACCTTGAATCCGTATAACCAAGGAATTCATAGCTATGTCTATGGTATGCTACCTCTAAAACTGGTTCATAGCTTAACTGTGGATCGCGGCATCCGAGATCTAAGTGAGATTAACCGGGTGGGCCGGTTGTGTTCAGCCCTATGGAGTACAGGGACGGTAGCTCTACTCTTTTTGTTTGGTCTACGCCTGGTATCGGCACGGTTTGCAACCTTCGTTTCCCTTCTGATGGCCTTCACCGTTTTGGCTATTCAGCAAGCTCACTTTTATACCGTGGATAGCGCCGGGGTATTTTTCAGTACTTTATGCGTCGGGTTAGGAATACTTGCGGTTAAAGAAAATAAAAATTTTCTTATTCTCTTGTCCGGATCTACAGTTGGATTGGCCATGGCCTGCCGATTAAATTTAGGTTTGTTGGCTTTTTGGGTGATGGCCGTGGCCCTGGCATCCGTAGTCAAAGAACGTAAGGTACGTCCCCTACTTTATCTCGCTGGAGGCGGATGTCTCGCGCTCCTCTTCTTCCGGTTGATCCAGACCAATGCCTTTGCTTCTACGGGTTTGCTTCCTACCGGTCTACACCCCCGCTGGCTTCAGGATGTAGAGCAAGTACGCAAGATTAGCCAGGGAATCGCCGAAGTACCATTCACCTTGCAATGGGTGGGTAAAATTCCTTACCTTTATGCCTTACAACAACTTGTGGTGTGGGGCATGGGTATTCCTTTGGGAGTCGTTGCTGTAGGTGGATCCTCGTGGTTGCTCTGGAAACATCGACTAAATCTATTGCATTGGCAGGCATTGATCGCACTCTGGCCCTTGATCTTGATCGCCTATCATGGACGGATATTTCTGCATACCCTCCGCTATTTTCTTCCGGTCTACCCTATCCTGATTGTAGGGGGAGCTCTGGCGCTTCGAGCTCTCGGAAGTGTGGAAATAAAACGTACCCTTCAAGGTCTAGTTCTAGGCTGTACCGCACTGTATGCGCTGGCCTTTGTAAACATGTACAAACAACCCCACCCGCGGGTTCTGGCCAGCGAGTGGTTATTAAATGAACTACCCCTGGGAGGAGCGGTGGTCACGGAGCACTGGGATGACGCCCTGCCCTTGAGAATTAAGGGAAGAGAATCAGACCACCATCGCATTGCGTTCCCACAAATTGAAGTCTATCAGCCAGAGAATCCACAGCGGATTCGAACCCTTTTGGAGACGATCGATCAAGCGGACTATCTGGTTCTTAGTAGTACGCGTGCATCCTATACCATTCCCAAGATGCCTCTTCGCTATCCGGTCATGACCAATTTTTATGAACGGCTATCGGAAGGAAAGACCCGTTCAGGCTTACGAGAAGTCGCCCGTTTTTACCGTCAACCTCATCTACTGGGCTGGAGTCTAAACAGCCTTAAGGCCGAAGAGGCCTATAGGGTCTATGACCATCCTTTGGTTCGAATTTATGAAAAAACCCCCGTGTTTGACCCGGAAGCGTTATTCGAGGTCTTAACCAAAGACGTCAGTTTTGATCAGATAAAGTACATTCCGTTCCTTCAAGCCAATAAAACAAATCAGGGGTGGTTGAATCCTGATCAAATCGAGAAACGTAAGCAGGGTCAGAAATGGACGGAACGTTTTTCTCCTGAAAGCGTTGGGAACAAACAACCCCTTTTAATTTGGGGCCTGCTCCTCTGGATTCTGGGCCCACTGTCCTATCCCTATGCGTTCTATATCTTTCCAAATCTGAAAGATAAAGGATGGGCGGTAAGCCGGCTTTGGGGGTTACTGCTGCTATCTTTTCTTGCCTGGTGGCCATCTGCACTAGGCTTACTCCCCTTCGGGACCTCCCTTCTACTTTCATCCGTACTTTTTGGAAGTACCTCGGTATTTTTGTACGCTCTTCGCCACGAAGATTTTTTCAGGTGGTTTAAACGAAAATGGAAGCTCCTCCTCTGGGAAGAATCCATTCTCTGGCTTATCTTTGGGTTCTTTCTCATCCTCCGATTGTTGCAACCCGATTTATGGCATCCCTGGGCCGGAGGCGAAAAGCCCATGGATTTTGCCTATTTAAACGCGGTCGTACAAACCCCCTTCTTTCCGCCCCAGAACCCTTGGCTTTCCGGCGCATTTATAAATTATTACTATTACGGCTTTGTCCTTTTTGCCTGCATGATTCGCCTCACAGGCGTTTCACCCGATGTGGCGTATAACTTGGCCCTCCCCACGCTTGCCCTCTTTACTGCGGGGGGAGCCCTCGCTTTATCTACGATTTTTTTCCCCTGGTTTCGAAGCCGTGCGGGGTGGAAAGGATGGAAAGCTGCGGGTTTACTTACGGTCGGGTTCGTCTTATTCGCAGGGAACCTTTCCCAGATTAGAGAATACCTTACACAGGAGTCTTTCAGGGAATATTGGAATGCCAGCAGGGCGATCCAAGTGCCCTCTGGAGAGGTACAGCCCATCACAGAATTCCCTTTCTTTAGTTTTCTCTACGGAGATTTGCATGCACACCTTATTGCGCTACCGATTGCCATGCTTTGTTTACTGTCCAGCTGGCAACTTCTCCGGCGTTTTCATCCCAGCCGAGTAGTCATTGCTGCAGCTTTACTTGGCACCTTACAAGTCACCAACACCTGGGATGTGCCAATTCAAACTGCGATATTTATCTTCTGCATCTTTGCTGGCGCGAGACCTTCTTCAAAAATTCGCCCCTGGATATGGCAACGTATGGGATGGGCTGCACTAGGCCTTCTGGTACTTAAAGGTAGTTATGCACCTTTCCACTTTACGAACTATGCTTACCCGACCGAATTCAGTCTCTGGGAAGGTGCGCGTTCCTCCTTCTTCGATCTTTTTCTGGTGCATGGGCTTTTCATCGTGCCCCTTCTACTTGGCGGTTTACTTCTTCTACGATCGAAGAACACTCGGAGAGCACCTCTGCGTTCACGTTTGTTACCTCTATTAGTTTTCGCGGGATGTTTGGTCACCATTCTCCTTCTGGAACTTGTAAGTTTGAAAGGGGATTCGGGCCGGATGAATACGGTATTTAAATTCTATTTCCAACTCTGGTGGATTTTTGCAACCTTAACTGGAAGTATCCTGGTTTCGGCTTGGGGGCGTGGAAACCGGTTTAATCGGTGGTTTTATCCTGCCGTATGCAGTATTCTCATTGGGTTTTCACTACTCTACGCTTTCACAGCCATTCCCTCAAAGCTGAACGAACGGTTTTGGAAAACGAATCAACTCGGCTTGAATGGGATCGCGTACATGGATCATGCAGAATGGTCTGTCGACAACCAAACGATCTCCTTAGCTGGGGATAAGAAAGCGATCGAGTGGCTCAGAAGTACTGCCGCTCCCTCATCGGTACTCCTTGAAGGGCAACGCTCCTACTATCAATGGGGAGGCCGCATGAGTTGGCATACAGGTCTACCCTCCGTTTTAGGATGGAACTGGCATATGCAGCAACAACGTCCTTGGCCAGGTGGCCCAGACGCTATCGGGGAACGCGAGAGAGCTACCCAAGAGTTCTATACTACTGGGAACCCGGAAATCATCAAAAGATATAATGTAGATTATATAATTTCAGGTGAATTAGAGCGGGTAACCTATGGAAACACGCATAGGCAGATCCTTGATCACTCTGAAAGCTACTCGGTCGTGTATCAAAACCATGATACGCGAATTTATGTACTCGACGCTCCCGAAAAGTAATAAGATTATCACTAGTATAAACGCGGAACATTTTTAGCCTTTATGTTTCCAGAAAAATAAAGATGATAGCCGAATGAAGAGATCAATGCTTTTTTTATTAGCTATTAGTATCCATGTACTCTTTGCCCAAGAAGTATTGACGTGGACCAGCGCGAATGGACACCGTTTCCAAGGGTCCTTTCTAAGAATGGACGGTCAAACGATCGTTCTCAAGGGAACAGATGGTAAAGAGGTACGAGTACCCAAAAACGCCCTAGATGCCGCATCTGTAAAAAATGCCGAACGAGAACACCAAGAAGCTTTAAAAAACGGTCCACTCTTCACACATGAAAATCGGAATTTACGCTTCTCACTCTCCCCGAAAAATCAGTGGTTAAAATTAGAGTTTCTACACGCCGGACAAGTGATCGACAATAAATCCTATGAGATAGATTTCCTTTTAGCGGAAATTCCAGATAGAAAATGGAAAAATATAAAAGTTAAGGGCCTTCACGGGAAAATCGAAAAGGGCAGAAGCGATGTCAAAATGAACGTTCGGATGGAGAACGGAGTCGTTATTGAATTTACGGTGGACCTGAATGATAAAGATGAACTTAGTTACAGCTATAAAACAGTGGACGTTCCAGACGGATTACCGAAAATCAGCCTCAGAACCTCTCTTCGTTTCCCCAAACTCTTAGAGTATGAAATGAAAACCCAATCTTACATTGGGATCCTGTCGAAGGATGGGGTACTTTTTGAGGATCTACCTAAATTTTTTGAAGGCTATGAATTACGAGTAGAAAAATCAGACGGGGGTTCCCAAAAAGTCCTTTATCATGAAAAACAGAATCGAGGCATATCGGCAACGTCGTTTACGATTAATATACCCAATAAAAAATCGATTGAGATGGGTGGGCCCAGTAACATCGAAGACGGCCAACTGTACATCTATTTCTATAGTGGGAAGTCTCCCTTTGAAGGTTTCAGTATGCGCTCAACATCCTCCACTGTAAATCCGAACGACTCTGGCCCCTTCACCATCCGGTTGAAGTAAGGGAACTCCTTATATGACCCCGCACTAAATAAGAGGTTCATACTTTTTTACTGGCTAATTTTTGAGACCGTGATTATATTATAGGATGACTCAGGTTAAACATGTTCTTGTTGTTGATGACGAACCCTCTATCCGGGCCCTCTACCAAATTGCCTTCTCTCACAGTGGGTATGATGTACGTGTCGCATCCAGCGGTGAAGAGGCTCTCGAATTGTTAGCCGAACAGCCTGCCGAAATTACTTTTTTAGATCTCAATTTACCTGGTATCAAAGGAGACCAGTTATGCGGGGAAATTTTGGCGAAATGGCCAACTACCAAAATGGTGGCCATTACAGGTGATCTTGGTGGATTTGGTGAACAAGAATGTAAAGATGCAGGATTTTCTCACGTGCTTATCAAACCGATCCATTTAAAAGATCTGTTAGAAGCGGCTAATCTAGATTGAGCCCTCTAGAAAAATGGATACCTATCCCTCAGAAAAAACCTCTGCTGCATTGAATCTATTCCACGATCTGATTTCCGATTTAACAAACCGTGCGGAAGCATTTCGTACGGACATGGATGTTCTGGATGACGAGCTACTTGAGCTATTTTTGACTGAAATTCGTCGTGTAGTAGATGGCTTATCCAAAGCAATACCGGATCAAGATGAACATGCCATTCGGGAATATGCCCATAGCTTATTAGGGATGGGAGGCGTCGCAGGGTCTCCGGAGATTTCTGTAGTCGGGGAAGAGGTAAGTAACGCTGCCAAAATACAAGAATGGGAACGCTGTTCGACCTTAACCCAAACTCTGGATAAATGGCTACACATTCAAAAAAACGAAACGTCGCTCCCCTCTTCGGATTCCAATCTCCCCACCCTTTCCCTAAGTGGCTTGGTCCTTATTGTTGACGATGAGTTGGCAAACCGCACATACCTCGAAAAACTTCTGACAGGTTGCGGCGTGAGAACCTTACTAGCTGAAGATGGCGAAATCGCTTTGGAAATGATTCGCAAGCATCGGCCTGATCTTGCTCTTGTGGATGTGGTAATGCCGGGTATCCAAGGGTATGAAGTATGCGAAACCATTACGAACACTCCTGATCTGAACCAAACCTCCGTGATCATGGTTACAGCAAAGTCCTCAGTAGCGGACGTAGAACTGGCCTTTTCAAAGGGCGCTTTTGATTATATTCGTAAACCGTTCCAGAGTCGCGAACTTCTGGCCCGAGTTAGCAATGCACTGGAACTTAAACGTAAAACAGATGCCTTAAAACTCTGGAAAGCGAGAATGTCTAGAGAACTAGAAATGGCCGGGGCTGTTCAATCCAAGCTTTTTGATGCAACTCCTGAATTCGGTTCCCATTACGATTATCAGGTCTGCTACCAGCCCAGTCAGCATATTGGTGGAGATATGTTCGACCTAATTCACCTTCCCGGTGGAAAACTCCTTGCCTATATTGCCGATGTAGCAGGCCATGGAGTGGGTTCCGCCTTAATCTCAACCCTAATAAAAGGGATGATGCAGGATATTATTTCCGGGTTAGAAAGAGTAGAGCTTCATGCCATTGGAAATGAATTGCATCGTCGGTTCCGAAAGTCGGTTGAGGACCCTGAGCTCTACGCCACCATGATCCTGTTGGAAGTAGATCCTTTGTCACGTGAATCACGATGTTTATCCTGTGGTCATCACCTTCCTTTCGTATTTGATGAACAGGGGACCCTTTTAGAAAACCTTCTTACCGATAAAGGCGGAATGCCCATCGGGTTTAATCCTCTTGGCCTTGAAGATCCATATTTGAGTGATGACGTGATTGAGTTCACACTTCCATCCTCCGGCTTGATTTACATCTATACCGACGGAATTATTGAGGCCTTAACTTCTGAAGGTGTCGAGTGCGAAAAAAGTGGATTATTGAAAGCTATGAACCACTGCCACCAGGAAATTAGCCAGATCCATCGACCGAAAGAAATTCTAAGAACCCTTTCCGATGAGGGGGTTATTCTCAATGTGGACGACTGTACCTTGATGTGCTTGAAAATGTTAACGGCCCCTTCCCTGGTTACCACCGGAACCTGTAACGCCACTCTAGAACAAATCATCGATATAGCTACGGACGTTTCAGAACAGCTTGTCCCCTTCGGATGGGATGATTCATCCATTGGATTGGTTCAGTTACTCATCATTGAGCACGGCTCCAATGTGATTAAACACGGAAATCCATCACCGGACTCAGAAATCTTTTACAGATTAAGCCTGTGCGATGATCAGGCCATTGTCATTTTGAAAGATCAAGCCTTCGCAATGCGACCAAGCCAGTGGGAGAAAAGCGCTCACGAAACCGTGGAAGATCCACTCAACGAGCATGGTCGTGGTCTACACCTTATTCAAACCATCACGAATCGACAAGAATACTATCGACGCAACCAACAGAATTGCTTTGTATATCAACTTCATAAAAATGTTGGACTCCAGCTTCAAGAGCGCTAAAGTAAGTTAAAAGGAGTTAACTTATGCAAATTACATTTTCAGAGAAACAAGATGTCGGGATCATTAAATTAAGCGGAGACCTGAACGTGGTTAAAGTTGATGCTTTTAGACAGAATTTTACGGAGTGGTTCTCACCCAACAACTCGTTAAAGAACATCGTGGTCGACCTAACGGATGTGCCCATGATTGACAGTGCCGGATTAGGATTACTGATTGCATTTTTGAAACACGCACGGGAACGTGGCGGTGAACTTCATCTCTTTGGTACTCAGAAAAGAGTGCGCTTGGTCTTCGATATTACCCGAACTAAACGAATTTTCGGTTTCCACGAAACCCTTGATGAAGCTATCGCCGCCTTCGAAGAGTAAGGCTACTAACACAAAATTTTGATCAAGAGACACTGACTTTTCAGTTCAGAGCTCCCTCGTTCACTAGAGTCGCTTTAGTGGCCAAGCGACAGCAACCTACGTTCCACATAACTCATCTCATAAACTCATCGCATAAAGACTTCGAGTAGATCCTCGTAAACAGAGGAACACCGGAGGTTCCAAGCTTCGGAAATCATTCCCCACCCTCTATATTCCTGACGTACTACTTAGGTATTTCGTGAGGATTTCTTTAAGGATTTTAATTTTCAAAGGCTTGGTTATATAGTCATCCATTCCTGCATTCAGGCACTTCTCTCGGTCGCCTTCAATCGCATCGGCAGTTAAGGCAATGATGGGAAGATGCGGACGCTGTTCGGAGGCTTCAAATGCTCTATAGGTTTGAGTTGCCTCCAGCCCATCCATTTCAGGCATATGTAAATCCATCAATACCGCTTGAAAATTGTGTTCGCGGCTCAAGGCTTCCACAGCTAATCGACCATTTTCCACGATGGTACAGTCAACGCCCAATCGTTTTAGAAACTGTTCGGCTACTTTTTGATTTACAGGATTATCCTCCGCTAATAACAGCATGGGTTTGACGTCCGTTGAAGTAGCAGACAGTACCGAATTCGAACGCGGAGCTTCGTCTAAGATGCTCTTTTCTGAAATCGCAATTTTAAGTTTATCACTACTGTTTTTCCGCGCCTCAATTACTCCTTCCTGTGCGGTTTTAAGAAATAAATCTCTATTGGCTGGTTTGACCAAATATCGGAAGAGGGCTTGGCTGTTGATCGCATCCAATAAAAAGGCTTGATCAAAATGTCCAGTCATCAATACACGTACAACACTTAGTCCCTTCTCCTGCATTCTCTTACAAAAATCTAAGCCTTTTTCTCCTGGCATATCATGGTCACAAAACATCAAATCAATGCCATGATTTCCGGTAAGGATTTTTTCAGCTTCTTCCGTATTTTTCGCAGTAATAACTTCATACTCGCCCTGAAGAATCCGACGGGTGAGTTCTAAATTATTCGGCTCATCATCCACCACTAATATACTGGGTTTCGTGCGGTCATGACGATAGAGAGCCTGCATCAAAATATCATGTAACTGTCCGTCATGGATGGGTTTTTGCAATACTTCTGAAAAGCCCGCTTTGTGAAGCTCCACTTGATGTTCACGAATATCCACCGAAGATAACATGACCATTAACAATGTTTCCGCTAACTCGGGAATTTTACGGATCCGTTGCGCGAGTTGGACCCCATCCCATTCGGGCATCATCATATCAATGATCGCACAAAGATAGGGGTCTCCGGAATGATGAGCTTTCTCTAGCAGATCCAAGGCTTCACGCGGTGAATCGGTCTCGGTGTGCCTACATTCCCATTGATCCAACAGACCTGCTAGGACTTTTAGGTTATTATGATTATCATCTACCACCAATACGTTACGGCCCTTCAACACATCTTCAGGTACCGGTTGTCCGTCTACCGTGGCCACGCCTCCTTTTTGGAGATCCAATGTAACAAAAAATGTTGTTCCTTTCCCCACGTCGCTTTGAAGTTCAATATCGCCTCCCATCAAATTGAGTAACTTGCGGACAAGAGCGAGCCCCAAGCCTGTACCTTCAAACTGACGAATGGAAGAGCCGTCCACTTGGTGAAACTCGTCGAACAAATTCGCCTGACGATCTTTGGGGATTCCAGGTCCGGTATCGGAAATTTCAAACTGAAAACGTACTTTTTCCGCCGATTCCATAAGGCATTGCGTTCTAATTCTAACCTCGCCCTTATCGGTAAATTTAATCGCATTCCCTATAAGGTTTATCAGAATTTGTCGGATACGAACCGAATCACCGATGACTTGGGGTGGGATCTGACTCTCCACCTTGCTTTGGTAAGCAATTCCTTTTCCTCCCGCACGCCCCCTCATCAATCCGTGCACACTTTCCATCATGGCAAGTAAATCAAAACCGCCGAGATTCAGTTGTAGTTTCCCCGTTTCGATTTTAGAGAAGTCCAGAATATCATTAATGATGTGGAGCAACATTTCACCGCTCTGAATAATAATGTCAATTTGCTCCCTCTGTTCGTCAGGCATATTCTGATAACTCAAGAGTCTGGCCATACCCAAAATCCCATTCATGGGTGTACGAATTTCATGGCTCATCCTGGCTAAAAATTCACTTTTCGCATTATTCGCTTTTTCAGATTCAATCACCAACTTCCGTGCCCGTTCCACGGCAGCATTCAGTTCCTGATTCGACTTAGATAGTTGCGTTTCCGAGGCCCATCGCAATAAGGAGACCCCTAAAGATGCTCCTACACAACGTAAGCATTCCATTGCCTGAGGATCTTGATAGGGCATCTCATGGAGAGATTCAAAAAGAAGCACTCCCCAAAGCTCTCCGCGTAGAAGGATAGGCAATCCCCACATATACTGCATACCTCGAACGACACATAAATTTTTGGAGTCTTGGTCTTCACCTACCCGTAACACTTCCAATTCTTTACCTTGGGTGAAGTGCTCTCGCCATTCATTGAGACTCTCTATTCCTTCATCGGCCCCATCCATCTTTCCCGTTTCTGACCACAGGTATGATACCAGAAACGTATTAGCTGATGCATTCCATGCCAGCATACTTACACGAGATTGATGTGTTACGTTCCCCAAGACTTCTAGGCTACGATACATGGCCACCGTCTGGTCTTCTTCGTTTACCAAAAGCTGGTTAATCCGAGTGGTGGCTTCAATCAGTTCGATGATAGTCATAATCTAGAAGGATAGTACGGAATAGAGGTAGAGAGGTTGGAAACCAAGGTATGCCGGAAGCCAGAGCAAAAGCTGGCAAAGTAAGAGACTCTGATACGCTCTGGGAAAGCGTACGTCCACCACCACAGGAAGCTTTGCCAGGCCTAAACAAATAAAAGTCCATAAAGGAATGAAAAGGGTACCGGGAGTTGAGTCCAGTAATGGGCTTACCAAAAACAAAGGTAAGCATAACACCAAAGACCACCAGCCTATGCCTCTTCGACGAGCACCGTAAGCTAGTAATAGAAAAAGTGCAGAAAAAAGAAAAAGATAGCGATGCAGAAGACTCGGCCAAGGTATCGTAGTCGTTTCAGTTCCAGCAGGTCCCATCAGAAGATACCCTAAGCCCTCTTGACTCACGATCAGGAACAAAAGAAGTCCAATGAACCCTGTCACCACAAATCCAAGAGCGACCCATTTAACTCGCAAGCGGAAAATCTCCCACCCCCCTGCGAGTAGACCGATGGAAGGTAAAAACCAAATCGGTGAAAAAAGTGTGGCGATAGCCGCAAAAACCCCACCACGAATCAACGGTCCACGGGTCTTATTTTCTGAAACAGTAGCGAATGCTTTCAGGAAAAAATAAATGGCCCAGCTCCCCGAACCCGCAGAGCACATAAATACCGAAAAACCAGGTAAGGCAAACAAAAGCATAAAGCTGGGCAAGCTTCCAACGAACCCTTGGGATCTTTTAAGAATCCGAATAATGAAGCCCAAGGTGAACATCCATCCTGCAAAGGAAAAGATTCTATTGAACAACAAAGGATACTCCTCCAGCTCCAGGGAGGAAAGCCACAGTTGAAAGGGGTGCCCTGCCCCTTCAAGAATTTTTTGCTCCATGTGATTTACAGGGCCATCTACCATAAACAACTCAATCAGCGCTTGCCCCGTTTGCCACATAAAGAAGGCCGAAACACAAAGAATCAATAGAGTATGCCAAAAGTTATCCGGAACGGAGTGTATGGGTTTGCTCAGACGCAACATTAGGAGATTCCTCCTTGCAGTAAAGGTAGGGCCATCAAAAAAAGTCCCAACCAAAAAACAGAGCGGGAAATTAGATCAGGTAACGCGAGTGCCCATCGGCTCAACATGATAGCGCTTAGGGGGAACCCAACGACAAAGAGAAGCTGAATGGCACTTTCGGACGGAACAACTAAGAAGGAAAGGAAAACTCCACATACGGTAAGATTTCGCCAGGTAAATTTTACGTCATCAGCTTGCTTTTGTGTGACCTCAAAAATTCCCACAAATGGAATGAGCAACCAAAGATATTCCTTTGCGAATAGAGTCAGAAAGGTATCTTTTAGGTGCAGATAGGTATCTTCCGAAAAAGCGGGTTCTAACAAAGCCAAGGGCCCCTCTCCCATAAACTGCATACACAGCATACCCACCAGTGAAACATATACAGGTATGGAAACCCATTTACTCTCTTCAGGGAACAGTCGGCTCAGACGCGGAGTCCCAGCTAAAACAAGTAAATAAAGAGGAGGACAAACCCAAGTGACCAACGACCAGAGCAAGCCAGCTACCGGTGCCAGAATTTTTATTGGGAACCAAATCGCTAGGGTCCAAGCACTCATTCCGAGATTTACAGATAACATCCACGCGCTTGAGAGCTCTGAACTTATGGGCGAACGAAACCCAAGAAATAGCAACGCCATGGTTAACAGAGGCGAGAGTCCCACTTTCCAGGCTATGGCTAACCAGAGCGCACCAAACCAAAAGTTCAACCCAACCCACGTCAGATCAACGGATAAGATCGCACTAAAAATTAGAATCAGACCGGCAGCCCCGAATTGAACTAGATGTAATTGCTTTTTAGATACATTCACTGACTAGTGTATGACTAATTTTTGCCCATCCATCAATCGCAGAACGTAACCGATTTTAGGCAGAAGTGACTCAGGAACCTCGCTCATAAAGCCCATCCAGTGATTTCAGAGAATCCAATCCCGTTTCCCAGTGCGAATCCATGGATCTACGACGCGGAACAAGGCTCGGGGAGTAGTGGCCGCTCCAGCCGCGCCCCATGAAAGGCAATCATCAAACAGGGCAGCTTTACTTTTTGAGAATGACACCTTTTCTTCTGATGATGCTCATCCTCTGCACCTCATATAATACGTGAAATCCATACTAAATATAAGGTTATGCGTAACCAGTGATTAGAAAAAGGTTAATCGGCTAGTTCTTATCCGATTAACTTGAAAGCCCATTGACAAGACCTTTCCCATCGATATTAGAAACACATCTATAAATTAAACCCCTAAACAGGAAAACGACATGCCTATCGCATCAACCGAACAGTACAAAGAAATGCTGGTGAACGCTAAATCTAAAGGATTTGCTTACCCCGCAATCAATATCGTTAACCTCGAAGGCATCCATGCCGCTCTGGAAGCGTTCCAAGAATGTGAATGTGATGGTATGATCCAAGTTTCCACCGGAGGGGGTGCCCACGCTACAGGTGGTATTCAAGACTCCGCTTTAGGCGCTCAAGTTTTGGCCGAAGCCGCTCACGTATTAGCCAAAAAATACGACAACCTCATCGTTTTGCATACCGACCATTGTATCAAAGGAAAAGTGGATCCCTTTATGATCCCCTTGATTGCAGAATCTGAGTCCCGTGTAAAAGCTGGTAAAATGCCACTGTTCAACAGTCATATGTTTGACGGTTCGGCTCTTACTCTCGAAGAAAACCTCGAAATCGGACTCAAACTCGGCCGTCGTCTGCGTGACATCGGTATGTTTATTGAAGTAGAATCCGGCATCGTTGGTGGTGAAGAAGATGGTATCGATAACTCCGACGTGAAAGCGGAAAAGCTCTACACCTCCCCCGAAGATATGTGCTTGGTGTATGACACGCTGAAAGAACTCGAAACCTTCATGTACGCGGCCACTTTCGGTAATGTTCACGGGGTATACAAACCCGGTAACGTAAAATTGACTCCCGCAATTCTCAAAGCGGGTCAGGAAGCCGTTAAAGCCAAATTCGGTACCGATGACAATCCTCTTGATCTGGTTTTCCATGGTGGATCCGGATCTGATCCAGCGGAAATCGCGGAAACTCTGAACTACGGCGTGATCAAAATGAATGTTGATACCGACACTCAGTACGCCTTCACCCGTCCGGTTGCAGACCACATGATGAAAAACTACGATGGCGTTCTTCGCATCGAAGGCGAAATGGGAAACAAGAAAGTCTACGATCCTCGTGCATGGCTCAAAGCTGGTAAAAACAGCATGAAAGACCGCATCAAGCGCGCTTGTCGTGAATTGAACGCTGAAGGTACCCGCGTATAACTTAGGTATTCCTACCTGAAAGTTCACAGGCTTTTATGCCTGTCATCCTAAAGCGGCCTCTACGGAGGTCGCTTTTTTTTTCGAAACACTTGAGGTTCCCCCAGTTAACGGACACAAGTGAATTTTACTAATTGTGGCTATGCTCGTTTTGTAGCTTGAGATCAAAGGGTTGTTTTTTGATACGCACAAACAGGGCTGAAAGTCCGCGAAGATCATGCCGTTGGTGATCTTCGCGGACCTTCGGCCCGATGTTTAATCCCCAATAGGATGAGGTGGGTTGAATCAATCAACCAGGCAGGTAAACGTTAATAAAAACCGCTGGTTGCTTAAAGCCTCCTCCGTGAGCATCCACATCTCTATTGGCTCCGTTTATGCTAATAGCGCATGGAAAATGCCAGTGGAAAGTACCTGTGGGTGGACGTCCACTCAAGCGACCTTCGCGTTCCGTGTTGCGATCTTTTTCTTGGGCATCTCGGCCGCATTTCTGGGACGAGTCATCGAAAAGAAAGGCCCGAGGTTTTGGAAAAGTTCCTAGGTCCGAGGATAGCTCCAGATCCACAGCCACTATGATCTGGGTTACGATTAGAGCATCAACTTCACTGCCGCAGCCGCCGCAAAAACTTTAACCGCAACCGCAAAGGGTTTGGGCGGGAGTCTTTTAAACAACAGCCTTCCAAAAAGTGCCCCCACGATGATTCCCGGCAAGAAATATGTACTTAGTTTGAGCGACGCCATCGTGATCATCTCGGCCGAGATAAAGAGAGGGATTTTCAAGATATTTATGATCAGAAAAAACCAAGCCATACTTCCCATAAACCGATGTTTATCCAGTCCCAAGCTTAGTAAATACAGCGACATCACAGGCCCTGCCACGTTTCCGATCGTGGTTGCAAAACCCGTCGCGATTCCGAGGACAACCGTATAAAGTGGATGATGTGGGATCTGGTTCCACCCCATCCGATTCCGAAGAAAATCCAAAAGAAGAATGGTCAAAACTAATCCTCCTAACAGTAGCGAAAAATCCAAGTCTCCTGAGACTTTTAACGTCACATACCCCAATCCTAAACCGCCCAAGGTCCAGGGGAGAACTCGCAAGATAAGTTTCCAATCCGCGTGCTGACGATAATAGAATACCGCAAAGATATCGGCAGCGATCAATAGAGGTAACAAAACCCCAACCGACTGCCGGGTTTGATCCATGGTATTAGCCAATAATACGACTCCGAGAATCCCCGCTCCCGGAAGCCCCGTTTTTGAGGTGCCAGTAAAAAATGTACTTCCGTTCCCGGCTAAAAGCATGGGTAGCGGAATCATCTGATAGCATCTTCCACAATCTGAAGCAGTAGCGTACAACAGGTCAGATATTCATCGATGTCCGCATACTCATCAACGGTGTGAGGATTATGCTGACCCGCACCAAGCGTAACGGTGGGAATCCCTTTTACATTTAGAAAATTTGCATCTAAACCACCATCGGTGACTTGTGGGTTGCACGTAAGCCCCAGTTTACCAAGAGCATTTGCAGTGGCTTTTACCGTGGGGTGATCCTCGTCCATTTTGAAGGCATGATAGTCGGCCTGACAATGAAAAGTAATCTTCCCTGCACGTCCTTGGTGATTCGTTACGGATGCGGCAGCGGTTTCAAAGCTTTCTTGAATAGTCTGCGTGATCTCTTTGAGAAACTCAGGATCATGACTACGGGATTCACCCGTCACTTTCATAAGATCCGTAACCTGATTCGAAGCTTCACCACCTTCAATAGTACCAACGTTACTTGTTCCTTTCCGACCTTCTTTTTCGATCAGACCAAAATACCCTTTTTCTGAAAAATCTGCTATGGCCTTGGCCGCAATAAGCGCTGCGGAAACGCCATGATCCGGATGAACACCCGCATGAGAAGAGATGCCTTTAATTTCGATCTGCCAGCGATGCGCACCTATAGCACCAATGATTACTTCTTCGGGATTCCCTGAATCAATGTTGAACCCGAATTCCGGGTTTCCTAAATCCTCAATCTTCACTTCCTTCGCCCCAAACAATCCTATTTCCTCTCCGACTGTAAACAGAAAGGTGAGTGGCGGATGAGAAAGATTATTCTTCAAAATCGTTTGCGCCAAGGTCAGGATGGCAGCACAGGCCGTACGGTTGTCTGCACCTAAGGCGGTATCCCCCTTGGACACAAATCGATTGCCCTCTTTTTTTGGCTCCACGCCCCTCACCAGAGGAACCGTATCCATATGCCCAGAAAACATCAACCGAGGTCCCGTCACCGTCCCGGGAAATTTCACAAGTAAATTGCCCATCTCAAAATCGCGAGGAATTCGGGTGTGGGCATCATCTTCCAGAATCCATTCCGCTTCACAACCCGCCGCTTTGAGCTCGCGGATCAAATAATCTGCCACGTGGCGTTCGCGTCCGCTTAGACCGGGGATATTAAGTAACTCTAAAAGGTTTTGTTCGGCGTGTACTGGATCAAGATGAGTATATGACATAGTAAATCGGGGTTTATATAGGTTGTAAACGGTGAAGTTTTTTAGAGGCAATGGTGTAATGGACAAAAGAAATATGTAATTCCGACACCGATCCGCTAGAAAAGTCTCCTTAGGCCCGCAGACATGGGACTAAGGCGACACAAGAGCTCGCGATTCAGCGGTGTATACCTAAAGGTCAGGATCCATTTCAAAGCGAAGTTGACGAACAGCTGATTTACCAAATTGATTTTGAAGCTTTTTCAAAAGAGGGACCGAAGCCGTCTTTTTGAGCTCATTGAGCCAGAGATGGTGGTCAACGTACACAACCAAAAGCCCTTTCTCCCAACGTCCTGGTCGAGCATGACCTGCATTGGTTTTTCCTACTAGATCTCCCCATACCTGATTAATTTCTGCCAGCCGAGTTTCGGCCTCCAAGCCCATCTTCTTCATGATGCCAGCAACTAGGTCTCCGGCTGTACGGGTTTTGTTGGGGGGGATGTAACGGTAATCGGGACCATAACGCTCCCGCTGCAATCGCAACCAGCCAGGATCAGGTTTAGGTTTAGAAGGCATGCTGCCTTAGATCGTCTTAGCTGTTTTGGGCTTTGATGATATCGGAGAGATATTCACCCAGTGGATTCCGAACACGTCCGGCATGCCAGTACATTGAAATGGTACGCTTGGGTACTTTTCCGCTAAAGTTTTTAATCACACAAGGACCCTGAGGGCTGTTTTTTACAAACATTTCGGGAACCAGACTTAAACCCATTCCTAAAGCTACAAGGTTGTAAAGCGTAGCTAGCTGGCTTGTGGTACAACTAACATTTCTGGTGATGTTTTCCGAATTACAGAAGGCATCAATCTGAGCACTCAAACAGTGCATGGGCTGCAAAACAATCGCATCCTCACCATCAAGCATGTTCAATTTAAGCTCGTCAGTGCTGGCGAGAACATGCTTTTCAGGGAAAATCGCGAATAACTCTTCGGTAAATAATTTTTCGGCTTTTAAATGCGGTTCATGAACCGGAGGACTCATAATAGCGCAATCAATTTCAGCCCGAACCAGCATTTGTGTAAGGTTTTGAGTCGTGTCTTCACAAATGTGCAACTCCGAGTCGGGGTAACGCTTACGCAATTCATTCAAAGGTTTCGGTAAAAGGAAAGGAGCGATCGTAGGAATAGCTCCAATAGTGAGACTCCCTTTGCCTTCTCCAACATCCTGTTTAACTGCGTTTGAGGCCGAGTTGACCTCTGCAAGAATACGTTGAGCTCTCGGAAGTAGAATACGACCGGATGGGGTCATTTGCACTCGACGGCCCAGACGGTCAAACAAACGTTGGTCCATTTCAGCTTCAAGTTTCAATATTTGCTGACTCAAGGAAGGTTGGGTGATTCCGCAACGCTCCGCTCCCCGGCTAAAAGATCCGGTTTCGGCAACAGCGACAAAGTAACGTAATTGATGTAATTCCATAGTACTTACCTATATAGTTCGGAACCTGCCTTGACGCAAGCTACAGGACAGATTATTTATAAGGAATGATGGAATTAACTATATGGTAACTAAAGTAGATCTAGTAGAATTAGCGTCAGGATACTGGCAATCTTTCGCCATGGGAGCTGCAGTTGAACTAGGAATATTCGCGGAACTATCTGAACAAGAAAAAGATATAGATACTCTTTCGGAAAAGCTATCCTGTAGTCCATTTCACATGGAAGCTTTGCTTTGCAGTTTGGTCGGTATGGGGTTGCTTTGTAAAAAAAATAACGGTTATTCCCTTCACCCTGACCAAAAAGCTTTTTTAGACCCCTCTTCCCCGGATAGTATGCTGGGGGCTTTCGCTTTCAATCAGGATCTCGCAGGGCTTTGGATGAAACTTCCGGAGTGTATTCGGAGTGGAACTCCGGCCCTTCCCAACAATCCTCATTTGGGATCCGACCCCAAACGAACCCGTCGCTTTGTAGAGGGTATGCACAGTCGGGCAGGTCTTATGGCCCGAAATCTTTTACCCTGTCTCACTCCCGCTCCGGATTCAAAGATCTTAGATGTGGGGGGCGGACCAGGTACCTTCAGCTTGAAACTGGCTGAGCGCGACTCAACTTTGCGGATTACGGTTCTGGATCTTCCGCCTATCGTCGCCGCGGCCGCGGAGATTCATGCCGGAAAATCTGCACTGGAATGCCTGAGGTTTCAAGGCGGGGATTATCATACCTGTGATTTTCCGCAGGAACAGGATTACTTACTTTATTGCGGAGCCTTGCATCAGGAACCCGAAAGCGGAATTGATGATCTCCTGAAAAAGATGTACATTGCGCTTCGACCCGGAGGAACCCTAGTCGTAGTGGACCTCATGCTAAATGCAGACCGCTGCACTCCTGTTTACTCTTCCCTCTTCCACATTAATATGATGCTTATGCGGCCTCACTCCAACGTATACAGCTCGGATGAGCTCCTAGCCCGAATGAAGACGGCTGGATTTTCAACTCTTACAACCTTCGATGTACCTGAAACTCCGTATAGAATGGTTCAGGGTTCACGCTAAAACTAAACAAGGATAATTATGTCACAACCCCCTATCGAAATTTTTTACGCAGACGTCTGCGGACTCTGTCACAAAGCCATGGACTATTTTCGTTCACGCGATCTGGAATTTACCGCCTATGAAATCGGTTATGATGGAAAGAAGGATGAATGGCTTCCTTCTAAGAACCTGGATGATATCATTCGACGAGTAGGGCCTATCGACTTCGTTCCGCAAATTTTTGTAAACGAAACCCATATCGCAGGATGGAAAAAACTGGAACCCATGATTGAGAATGGAGAGTTTGATCAATTGCTAGACGCCTAATACTTCAAAACGTCTCATGCGAAGCCTAAGCAAACTCAAAGGTTTCCTATGGAAATATCGACTAGTCCATAGGTTTTGATTAATCCAAATTCCCTTCACGGCTTTAAGGCTTGGCGTGAGAATATTGTTCATCCCCACAACCCTATCTTATGCAAATCACACCCTCTATCAATTTACCCATAATTCTACCGGTCTGGCCGGAGAACAAAACACCCTTCGCCTCTGTAGAAGATGGAGAGTTACCGCGCCTCACGGTTTATCTTCCCAGCGATGAATACAGGACGGGGCAAACGGTATTGATTTTGCCAGGTGGAGGCTATGGAGGGCTGAGCACTCCCAAAGAGGGTCATCGGCCTGCACAGTATTTAAATGCGCACGGAATCGCAGCAGCGGTTTTGGAATACCGCCATGCTCCTCAGCGCCATCCGGTTCCTTTATGCGACACCCAACGAGCCATGCGGGTTCTTAGACAGTGGGCCGGTAAAAATAACTTAGACACGAATCAAATGGGCGTGATGGGGTTTTCCGCTGGGGGACATTTGGCAGGAAGCCTTGCCACTCAAGCGGAGATAGCGGAGGCCAAATGTGGAGATGAGCTGGATGTGATCTCCTCCTACCCCAACTTTACGATTCTTTTGTACCCGGTAGTTAGTTTAACTGAGCCCTACTCTCACTTTGGGTCTCGCGATAATTTGTTGGGAGTGCCTTGTGATCCCGAGCTAGCCAGGAAACTGTCTATCGAAAAATCGATCACCAGCGAAACATCCCCTATGTTTATCGCTCACGCACAAGATGATGAAGCTGTTCCGGTAGCAAATGCTCTGGAGCTAACCAAATCACTCACCGAGAAAGGGGTTAAAGCAGAGCTGCACGTCTATCCCGAAGGCGGACACGGATTCGGCATGGCCACCAATCATGAATGGGGTCCGAGTTTGTTAGCGTGGTTGAAGAACCTCATTTAGCCGCGAAAGCGCGCGAAGGGAATTCCACCCCTAAAGCCACGCTTCGGCAGAAATCAGATATTTCATTCATCCAGGCCATTTAAAAAAAATCGTAACGGGGCTATAGGGGTGGGGTTCCCTTCGCGCACTTTCGCGGCAAAAAAAAACTACTCGCTTCGTTCAATATTCGCACCCAACTCCCGAAGACGAAGGTCCATTTGCTGGTACCCCCGATCGATCATTTGCGCGTTTTCAATGACACTCTCCCCTTCTGCAGATAAGGCTGCCAGAATAAGGGCCATGCCTGCGCGAATGTCTGGACTAGTTTGAAGAGAGCCGGTTAATTGACAGGGTCCGTTTACTAAGACCCGGTGAGGATCGCATTGAACGATGCGTGCACCCATACTGATCAATCGATCGGTCCACACCATCCGACTTTCGAACATCTTTTCGAAAAATAATACAGATCCTTCGGCTTTGGTCGCCACGACCAAAAGCAAACTCATCATATCGGAAGGGGTTGCCGGCCAAATTCCGTCTTCGATTTTTGGGATAGCACCTCCCAAATCATCCCCCACCTGCAATTTTTCCCGTGCCTTGTAGACCCAGTCACGTCCGTCCACCTCCCAACCCGCACCCAAACGGTTAAAGGAGCGATGCAAGACTCGATAAATGGAAGGCACATGCACATTGCACACCCGGATCGATCCTCCGGTTACCGCCGCTGCAGCCAAATAACTTGCAGCCTCGATATAATCGGCTCCCAATTCCACATCCGCACCCCCGAGATTCTTAGAGCCTTTAATCACCAATCGATTGGTTCCAATCCCGGTGACTTCTGCCCCCATGGCCTCCACCAAACGGCATACATCTTGAACATGCGGTTCGCAGGCTGCATTATAAATCACGTTGATTCCAGGGGTCGCCGCCGCCGCCATAATTAAATTTTCCGAAGCGGTTACCGATGCTTCATCTAATAGTAAATCGGCCGGTTTCAATTCGTTACACGTTAATTCCATGCCTTTGGAAGTAAATTTAAGGCCTGCCCCCATTTCTTGTAAGCCATGTACATGTGCATCCAGACGTCGGCGACCGATTACGTCTCCTCCCGGAGGCGCAAGCTGAACTCGTCCACAACGCGCAAGCAAGGGACCAGCCAGCAAAATACTTCCCCGAATTTGCTTGCAGAATTCGGGTGAAAGCCCGTCCGGATTAACTTCCGATGCTCGGAGACGAACCACGTCTCCGTTCCGAACTACGGAAACCCCCAGAGTTCGTAACAAGTCGCACATGACCTGCACGTCTGCAATGTCGGGCACCCGACGGAGCGTTACCTCTTGGTCGGTAAGCAGGCAAGCCGCGAGCATGGGCAAAGCGGCATTTTTATTTCCGGTCGGTGTAAAGCTTCCTTGAAGTGCATTCCCACCGCGTACCACAAAACGAGACATGCTTATTCCACCGTCACGCTTTTCGCAAGATTTCGAGGCTTATCGATATCTGTTCCGCGCGCTTGAGCCGCGTAATAGGCCAATAGTTGAAGTGCGACCACATTAATTAGAGGCGAAAGACATTCGCTAGTGCGGGGAACAAAAATAATATCTTCGGTGATGTCATTCAAGCGCTTATCACCTTCGGTAGCAATGGCGATGATCCGTCCGGAACGAGCCTGAACCTCACGTACATTGGAAATCATTTTTTCCGCAACTTCATCTTCGGTTTCGGTACAAATACAAATCACGGGCAAGGCCTCATTGATCAACGCGATCGGACCGTGTTTCATTTCGCCGGCCGCATGGCCTTCGGCATGCTGATAGGAAATTTCTTTGTTCTTTAAAGCTCCTTCCAGCGCCATAGGATAATTGAAACGGCGACCCAGATAGAGGGAACTTGGTCCGTCATGGTGTCGGCTAGCAATTTCACGAATTTGATCTTTGTTTTTCAAAACTTGATGAATGGCAGTAGGAATCCGTTGTAGTTCACCCAACAGGTCTTTTCGGGTTTCTGCATCTAGTTCTCCGCGAGTTTCGGCCAGATGAAGCGTCAATAATACAAAGACCATCAACTGAGCCGTGAACGCTTTGGTGGAGGCTACTCCGATTTCGGGACCGGCGTGGGTGTAGATCAAGTGATCGCTTTCGCGAACCAAGGAACTACCAAAGACATTGCAGATGGTCAGAATGGGGCAGCCCGCAGATTTGGCCATCTGTACAGAAGCCAGAGTATCCGCAGTTTCACCGGACTGGGAAACCGTGGCCACCAAAGTACTGGGATCAATTTTAGGCGAGCGATAACGAAATTCGCTTCCCAAATCGGTTTCTACAGCAATGGAAGTGAAATGTTCGATCAGTAAGCGCCCGTACATAGCTGCGTAATATGCGGTACCACAACTCACGATCATCATTCGCTTCAAGGTACGAATGTGTCCAACAGACATATCGAGATCTGGAAAAGAGATTACATTCTCTTTCACGTAATGGTCCATGAGACCATGCAATACACGGGTCTGCTCATGAATTTCTTTAAGCATAAAGGTTTCAAAACCACCTGAATCCACGGCGCTTTCTTCCATCTCGACTTTTACCCATTTCAACTCTTGGGCCTCACCGTCGAGGTTCCAGACTTCTACGCCGTTTGCACTCAAGCGAGCCACTTCGCCGTCTTCGAGATAAATCACTTCCTCTACTTGAGGCAAAATGGCTGGCACGTCGGAGGCAATAAAAATTCCGTCTTTGCCTTTACCCACAATAAGAGGCGACCCCAAACGGGCAGCGTAGAGAACCTCTGGCTGATCCTCACTCAACAAGCCAATCGCATAAGCACCACGCGCGCCGGAGAGGGCTTTACGTAATCCGATAAGAAAGTCGCCATCGGCGGTGCAGCCGGCAATATGAGCGGCTAAGACTTCGGTATCGGTATCGGAGCTAAACGAAATCCCATGGTCCATCAGCCCGGTTTTGAGTTCCTGATAGTTTTCGATAATGCCATTGTGTACCAAGGCCAGACGGCCTTCATTGGCGGTATGCGGATGGCTATTTCGCTCGGAAGCTATCCCGTGAGTGGCCCAGCGGGTGTGACCGATCCCCACATGAGAGGTCAGAGGATCTAAAGCTAATTTATGTTCAAGCGCCGAAAGACGGCCCACAGCCCGGCGAAGTTGCAAGCCTTCCTTTTGGAAGACCGCAATACCTGCCGAATCATAGCCCCGATATTCGAGACGTTTTAATCCTTCGATAAGAACAGGTACCGCATCACGGCTCCCTAACATGCCAACAATTCCACACATAAGCTTCTCCAAATCACGTTGAAAATAAATTGATACCCTGTCTCTATCAGACCCACTCCCCCGACGCAAAGCGCAAAGCCTCATGGATTCTCTTATTTACATCGATCCTCTTTCACAAGTAGCTGGACTGCGGGACGCAGCCCCTCCGGAACGAGTTCGCCCAGAAATCACGGTGGTAGGATCCGATTCAGTAAGCCCTTTAAGGAGGGGCACCCTTCAGAAGAACCCCTCACGAGGAATGACTAAGACATCAGGTATTTATTAAAATATAGGGACTCTCTCCAAAAAAATATCGCATTTTATGCATCAATCGCTCAAAAGTATCTACTGTGCGAGTGCGCAGATTAAACAAGTAGGTAATCAAAAGGAGAAATACATGAAAGCCGTCAGGATTCACGAATATGGAAATAGAAACGTTCTGAAGTTTGAAGATGCGCCAATGCCGAACATTGCTTCAGACGACGTTCTTGTCCGGGTGGTAGCCGCATCAGTCAATCCAGTGGATTGGAAAATCAGAGAAGGCTACTTGAAGGAAATGATTTCCTATTCAATGCCGCTCACCTTGGGTTGGGATGTATCCGGTGTTGTTAGCGCGGTTGGCACAGATGTTACTCGTTTTTCCGTGGGAGACGCCGTTTACTCGCGCCCAGATATTAACCGTAATGGTACCTACGCCGAGTTCGTTGCCATCCGTGAAAGCGAGATCGCACACAAACCACAAACTCTATCGCACAACGAAGCCGCCTCGTTACCTTTGGCAGGAATTACCGCATGGGAGGCGCTTATCACTACGGCACAACTGAGCGCCGGGCAAAAAGTGTTGATTCATGCCGGCTCTGGCGGAGTGGGATCTCTTGCGATTCAGCTTGCGAAATCACGCGGTGCATATGTCATCGCGACCACATCAGGAAAAAACAGGGCCCTTGTGGAATCGTTGGGAGCCGATGAAGTAATCGACTATACGATTCAGAATTTTGCGGAAATCTTAGATGATATTGATGTCGTCTTCGATACCATGGGTGGTGATATTCAGGAATCGTCTTGGTCTGTCTTGAAAAGAGGCGGTATTCTGGTTTCGATCGTCAGTCCACCCTCCGATGCAAAAGCAAGCGAACGGGATGTTCGAGGCGTATTCATTTTCATCGAACCGAATGCCTACATCCTTGAACAAATGGCCGAACTTGTTGATCAGGGAACGCTGCGCCCGGTTATCGGCGGGGAATTCGCTCTCCAGGATATCGAAAAAGCACATGCACTAAGCGAAAGTGGACGGACGGTAGGCAAGATCGTTTTATATGTTGGTCAGCCTTAACAAGCGCATGACGTTCTAAAGATATTATCCTATGAATCGTTCAGGTCGACAGGTCTGATTCGACACACTCTCATTTAGTCTTTTTACGATTTTCAGGTCGTTCATATGGTGGACTCGGATCGTTTCACTATTCATGGTATGGGCTTGAAAATAGAAGCCTTCTTACTGACGCCTAGAGCCCCATGAGGCTTTGGAAGGTAAGATAAGCTTTCAGGCCAAGGGCACTAAATTGATGTAATGTCCAAACAAGAGTGAAATGGAGCGGAGGGTCCTACCACCGAAACTTCTCCGCTACCTAAATCTCAGTTGGAACACACCGGGATGTGAAAACCCTCGCTCCATTTCTTTTCACTCTTCAAGAAACCTGTAGACCCTACTTATGCTTTCCGAGGCGAACGAATTAATCTTGTGCTCTCTACATTTGTGCCTTAGTTAAAATGAATTACCTTACAAAATGGAACCAACACTTCTTTCTTCTGACGGCGACGCCGACCCTTACTCACCTCCTTCCGCCAGCAGGAGGGATTTGCAGAACTCATGACGACCTTGTTGGCCTTCCAAATTTTCATCTTTGTTTTTCTTTTGGTCCTTTCAGGGTTTTTCTCTAGTTCAGAGACCGCGCTTTTTTCCTTCGATGCCCATGAAGTGAATCGGTTGGAGGAAACCGATCCTCTCACAGCAGGCCGACTGAGACATCTGCTAGAACAGCCTACACGACTGCTCTCGACCATTCTTATTGGCAATACCATTGTAAACGTAAATCTCTGGATCATCGGTGCCCTGATGCTTGAAGGATTCGGCCTTCACCATGAATGGGGCCAAGTTGGGATCTTAACTTTGATCACCCTCATCTTCGGAGAATTCGGGCCTAAACGATTATCGCTACTCCTGCGCAACCGAATGGTTCGATATTACACAGGTCCGTTGCTCTTTTGTGTAAAACTCTTGAAGTGGCCTCGAGGATTATTGGAAGCTATTACAAACAAGTTTTCACGCTTTTTCATGCCAAGTGGTCATATTTTAAGCCGCGCAGAATACGGAACCTTGATGGAAGCCTCAGGGGAAAGCGGGACCTTGGATGAACATGAGCACAAGATGGTCCAAGGTATTCTTTCACTTGAAAGGCAAACTGTCGGCGACGTAATGACCCCACGGGTGGATTTGGAAGGCATAGATCTTACGGATGAAGTCGATATCGTCTCCCTGGCAAGGTCTTGCAAAGTCAGACATTTAGTTCTCTATCATGAACAATTAGATGACATCGTAGGTTTGTTGGATGTAAGAGCCTTCTTACTTGATCCGGATCGATCGGTTGAGAATGCCAGTTCCCAGCCTTTCTTTATTCCCGAACTCTGCACCTTGGATAACTTACTAACCCAAATGCTGACCGCCCGTAAAAAAGTAGCGGTGGTTGTAGACGAATACGGAGGAACCGCAGGACTTATCACCCGCGGGGATATTCTCGAAGAATTGACCGGGGAAATGGATATCGAGGAAAGTCAACGGCTGGTAATTGAGAAACTGACAGATACCACCTGGTTACTTGACGGACAGGTTCACCTGCTGGATGTAGAGAGAATGACAGGGCTGCATCTTGAATCGGAAACGGCGGACCGCTTAGCGGGATGGTTTATCGAACAGGTTGAACATATCCCTCATTTAAATGAGAGGGTTGAAGGTCCCGGATACAAAGCCATGGTCCGCCAAATGCGTCGAAACCGCATTCTACTAATCCTGCTGGAAGTTGTGCCGGACACGGAGGGCAACGCATGACGCCCCTGACCGAATGGATCCTGTTTGTCTTTTTCCTCATCGCCTCCGCCTTTTACTCAGGCATGGAAACGGGTATTGTTTCGATCAACCGGGTGCGCTTACGCCACCTGAGCAAGCGAAAAGACAAGCGGGCACTTCAACTGGAAAAGATTATTCAAAATCCGGAGGGAATGCTGGCCACCAGTCTAGTCGGTACAAACATTGCCAACACCACGTTCACGGTTATGGGAACCCGACTGATTGTGGTATTAGTCGGCTCGGCTCGTATAGGTGGACCCGTAGCCGCAGTTGTACTCACTTTGCTTATCCTCATTTTTGGCGAATACCTACCTAAAGCCTGGTTTCAGAGTCATCCGCTTACACGATCTGCCCGATTTGCCGCTCTGTTCCGACTCTCCCAGTTCCTTTTCCACGGAATTAGTGTGCCGGTTATTGCTTTGGTTCGACTGGTAATTCCGGCCCCCACAGATGCGGAAGCTGGGGCGAATCAGGCCCACATTACCCGTCGGGATGTTCAATTTCTTCTTAGTAGAGAAAGTGGAGCTACCCCAGATTTAAGTGAGCAAAGGCGCCGTATGGTCGTTGGAGTTTTTGGTCTTTCCGAGAAAAACGCTAAAGATGTGATGATTCCCCGAGATCAAATGCTCCAAATAAAGCCGGACACACCTATGCCGGAAATTCTGGAATTGGCTGCCAAGTCGAAAGTGAAGAGTTTCCCAGTGTATTCCGATGCAGACAAACGGTTTACGGGAATCCTGAAGCTAAGCGATTTATTTGAGCATATTGACGAAGAAGATTTGCGAGTTCCTGATCTCATCCGACCTCCCTACTATGTCGGAGAAGATTTAGCCGCCGATGACTTGATCCCCAGACTTCGACTTACCCGCCAAACAATGCTTTTGGTCAGAGATGATCAAGGAATGGTAACCGGCTTCGTTACAACAGAAGTGGTGCTTGAAGAAATCGTCGGACCACTCTATGAGAGGTGAATGCTTTTGGAGAAACAACGTATGAAAAACAACATTCCTTTATTACTATCCTGTCTAATCGTCGGAACCAGCCTTTTACATGCACAACCGCCGGCCCGGCCGACGATCGCTCATGAAGCCCCTGCGTCCGTGGTTGCAGGTCAACCGCTAAGGATTGTGGCCCGAGTAAGCAGTTCGGATCCACTAAAAGAAGTAAATATTCATATTGCTCAAAGTGGCGGTGCAGCCCCAGCCTTATTGCCCTTACGCCCAGCGGGTGCCGGAGTGTATTCTCTGCAAGTGAACCCCAAACAATTCGTAGGGGTTGAGGAATTTCGTTATTATTTAGATGCCAGAACCGTCCAGGGAGCCTTTACCGAAACCAATTGGAAGACCGTTCAAGTGATTGGCAGTGCTAGCGTGGCCAGTGGATCTCAAGAATCCAGCTGGAAAAAACCTGCTTTGGTTATTGGAGGCGCCGCGGTAGCTATTGGAGCCGGGGTTGCAATTGCCGGAGGAGGCGGAAGCGGTGACAGCTCTGGCGAGGGAGGAGTGGATCCTGCGGATAATATCATCGTCCGAACGACTTCGGATCAGGCAAACGGATCCGCTATTCTTCTACCCAGAGCCCGAATCGTCGACATCGGAGGAGACCTCGCTGGCCGCTCCATCACCCGAGTTCGTGTACAACTTCAATTTAACGCCATCGATGGTGGAGAGGAAACTTATGAAGTCAGCTATAACGGATCTACAGTTTTGACCGGCCGAACGGGAGGAAGCACCTCTGAACAAGTTGATGTGGTGGGCACGGCGGACACCCAAGTGGTCATTCAAGTCACGGACTCGGTTGCTGTAGACGGAAATCAAGCGTTTCGCTGGGATGCAACAGTCACATACTTCTTGGAATAGAAACAAATTGCCCTTTCATGGCATTATTTCTATAGAGAATAGAGAAAAGGAATAAATTAGGTCTTTGGGAGTTCTGCTTGACTCAGCCTAAAAGTTCCTGTATAATTATAAGTTCATTCATAAAATTGAATTTATGTTTTTTTATCCCTTTTCCTCAACCAAGGATCCCCTTTCATGGCCGCAAAAAAGAAGACCACTTCTTCAGCCTCTTCGAAAAAAAAGAGCTCTGCAAAATCCTCTACTCCTAAATCCCCTTCTAAAACTACAGCCGCTAAGAAATCTGCGGTAAAAAAACCTGCTGCAAAAAAGCAAGCGGCTAGTAAAAAAGTCGCCGCCAAGAAAGCTCCGGTTAAGAAGACTCCGGTTAAGAAGACTCCAGCAAAGAAGACTCCGGTTAAGAAGACTTCAGCAAAGAAAGCAGCCCCTAAAAAGGCTCTAGTTAAGAAGACTTCAGTTAAGAAGACTCCAGCAAAGAAGACTCCAGCAAAGAAGACTCCAGCAAAGAAGACTCCAGCAAAGAAGGCAGCCTCTAAGAAGGCTTCCGTAACGAAGAAAGCCACTGCTAAAAAATCCACAGCTAAAAAAGTGGCCGCTAAGAAAATAGCCACCCCTAAAATCGAACTAGACGATTCTTTAATTATTTCCAAAAAAGTCGAGGGGGCTAACTGGTCTACCACCTTTGAACCTCTGATTAAAAAGGGTCGTGCGGAAGGCTACGTGTTGCTTGATGATTTAGTAAAACACCTTCCCTCGAAAGGTGATGAACCCAATGAACTGGACAGTGCTCTCATCACATTGAAAGGAATCAATATTGAGGTCATCCGTCCTGAAGAAGTGGAAGCTCATTTAAATCGCCGTAAACACGAAGTGAAAGAGCGTGCCGCGGAAAAAATGGATGTACTAGACGATCCTGTTCGGATGTATCTCAAATCTATGGGACAGGTCCCCCTGCTCACCCGCGAAGAGGAAGTGGAAATTTCCAAGCGGATTGAAGAAGCGGAAATCAACACCTGTGATATTTTCAATCGGATGGGTTGTTCCGCAGAGGCATACCTCAATTTGATGCAACGGCTAGAAAATCAGGAAGAACGTTTTGACCGTATCATCAACGACAAACACGTTGAAAGCCGGGAAAAATATTTTAAAAATCTTCCCCGTATTCTCCGAAATATTGAGAAGCAGCGTGATTCTCTTCAGGAAGAGTACACCAAACTAGGCAAAGCGAAGACCCCAGCTAAAAAAGACTCGCAAGAAAAGGAACTCGCTAAAGTTCGTACTCGTTTGTCGAAAAGCTATGAAAAATTATTCCTCAAACAGAAAGCCATTGAGGACTTGGTGGAAATCAGTGAAGTTTACTACAATGAATTCGCTGAGCTACGCCGGAAGCTGAATGCCACGAGGAGCAAAACCACCAAAGCCTACAAAGATAACTTAGAACAGATGATCGAAGTGGAACTCTCCATGGGAATGGATGAAGCGTTTTTCCTCGATAGCTACAAAGATCTTCGTTTCTGGATGCGGAAGGGTTTACGGGCCAAAACCGAGATGGTGGAAGCCAACTTACGTCTCGTTATCAGTATTGCTAAAAAATATACCAACCGCGGACTCTCCTTCCTCGATTTGATTCAAGAAGGGAACATGGGCTTGATGAAAGCCGTAGAAAAATTTGAGTACCGCCGGGGATACAAATTCAGTACCTACGCCACCTGGTGGATTCGGCAGGCCATTACCCGATCCATTGCGGATCAGGCTCGTACCATCCGAATTCCAGTGCACATGATCGAAACCATCAATAAACTGATGCGTATGCAGAAACAGTTGATTCAGGAACTCGGAAGAGAACCTTCTCCTGAAGAGCTTTCGGAAGAAATGACCATGCCATTGGACCGCGTACGCTCCATTCTTAAAATCGCCCAACAACCGATTTCTCTTCAATCCCCAGTGGGAGATAGTGAAGACACCAGTTTTGGTGATTTCATCGAGGACAAAGCGGCAGATAGTCCAGCGGATATGACCGGTCACAGTCTGTTGAAAGAACGTCTAAAGGAAGTTCTTACAACCCTTAGTGCACGTGAGCAGGATGTATTAAATATGCGTTTTGGTTTAACCGATGGTTATGGACACACCTTGGAAGAGGTTGGACGTAAGTTTAACGTAACTCGTGAAAGAATTCGTCAAATTGAAGCTAAAGCCCTCCGGAAAATGCGTCACCCTACTCGTTTGAAGAAGCTTCAGGGCTTCCTAGAATCCAACGCTTAACCCGTAGCGTAGTCACGCCATGGCGTGACTGCAATCCCCTGCGGCTCGCCGCAGAGGCTATCGCTTCATCTTTAGTTGCCTCCCCCTCACTCCTTTGTGTTTTTCTTTACCCTCCAGAGGTTTTGACAATTCGTCTTCTATCTCTAGATTTCAGAGATGAACAAAGACTCTCTTACTCTCATCGATCTGGCCCGGCAAGCCGCACAAACCTTTTCCGATAGCCCCGCGATTTTCGATTCCGATAAAACCTGGAGTTTTGCGGAGATTAATGCCGCCTCCGATCGGGTGGCTGCAGGCTTAGCTGCTGATGGGTTCGAGACTGGAGACCGGATTGGCCTCTATTGCGCGAACTCCGCGGCTTATGCGATTTCGTATTTTGGAATCTTAAAGGCTGGCTGTACGGTAATTCCGCTTCACCTACTCTACCACCCAAATGAACTGTCTTGGATCTTACAAGATGGCGGAGCCAGAGGATTGATTTACTTGGGACAGTTTGATGAGCCTGCGGCTAAAATTAGAGAGCAGGCCACTAGCTTGCAGAAGGTGTATCGTTTGGGCGATGGCGAAGGACCGGATGGCGTGGAAAATGCCTCGTGTTTACTGGGATCTACAGCCGAGGTACCCTCCCCCACTCTGGACCCCCGCGAAAATCTGGCCTGCATTTTGTATACCTCCGGCACCACGGGACGTCCAAAGGGCGCCATGCTCACCCATCGCAATCTGGTCTATAACACCTTCAGTGTTCGCGAAGCGATGAAGTTGACCCCCGGAGAAGATCGGATTCTGGTTATTTTGCCTATGTTCCATGCTTTCGCGTCCATGGTAGGTCTCTTATTTCCACTTTGCCATGGCTGTAGCTTGATTCCGGTAGCTAAATTTGAACCCGCGGCGTTACTGGAAATTCTTAAAACCCATAAACCCACCGTGCTACCCGCCGTACCGAGTATGTTTAACGCCTTACTGAGGATGCCGGACGAGTCGGTACCGCTTTTTGATTGTCTACGATTTTGCATCTCCGGCGGAGCCGCTATGCCCGTGGAAGTAATGAGAAAATTTACCGAAAAATTTGGTATAGTAATCTATGAGGGTGACGGACCTACCGAATGCTCGCCTGTCACCTGTGTAAATCCCATAGGTGGAGAAACCCGGGCAGGGTCTGTAGGTTTTCCAGTACCGGATGTGGAGATGCGAATTCTAGCGGAAGATGGAAGTGAGATGCCCACCGGAGACATAGGCGAAATCTGCGTTCGGGCCCCGAGTGTAATGAAGGGCTATTGGAATCAGCCTGAAGAAACCGCAGCTAGCTTTTTTGGCGAGTGGTTCCGAACTGGGGACTTAGGCCAGGTAGATACCGATGGCTATTTCTATATTGTAGACCGTAAAAAAGACATGGTGATTGTAAATGGGATGAATGTGTACCCCCGAGTGGTTGAGGAAGTGTTATACACCCATCCGCAGATCAGTGAATGTGCCGTAATTGGGATTCCACATAAAAGCCATGGAGAGATTCCTGAGGCCTGGTTTGTGGCTGAAGAAGGATATACCCTAGAAGCGACCGCATTACGGAAATTCTGCCAAGAGCATTTGGGCAAACATGAAATCCCCCGACGTTTTCATCAGGTGGATGCACTACCGAAGAACGCGAATGGGAAGATCAACAAACGGGAAATCCGTAAAGAAGGCGAAATGCAACGCGGTATTGCGTAGTCCTCGCTCTCCGTGCGTGGACTACGCTTTTTCCATCGGAAAGACCACCACATCCAAAGCTTTGGAAAAGAGAACAGAAGGATGCATTTCCCCTACAGGAAACCCATCCAAGAACGTATTCTCTTCAAAAGTTAATTCGGCTCGCTGTAAAGGCCAAGGACCATGGTGAATATTCCCCCGATACAGCTGACCTTTTTTACCCTGACAATAAAGACAGTATCGGGATGTGGACCAGTGCTCAAAGCTATCAGGCTCTGCAGTGAAAAGGTCTAGCGGACGGTAATTGGCTTTAAATTTCAGCGCTCCGCGACGATGATCATAGCTCACGATACCCTCTTCACAGGAACAAGAGACCTCCGCCTTGAAGTAGGGTAAATGAAAAAGGGTTCTCGCCGCCCACACCGCCAGCGGGCTACTTACGTCTAAACTAAAAAACCATACCCCGGGTTTTCCGTCTTTAGTTACGTAGGTTCTGAGGTTGATCTCTGGAAAATCACAAAGGGATTTAGGAGCAGGGCATCCTCGAGCCGTTACCCCCCTCATATTGAAAGGCACAACCCCAAGCCACGCTTTGCCATCGAAGAGGTCAAGCTCTAGTCCATCAGGGATAAGGGAACGTATTTCTGAAGCGTCCACAGGCCAATGGAGGAAAAGAAGATCTCTCCATTGCTGTTTCATGATCCATGGGCTTTTGGGTAAAGGCCATGGGCGGTGAGAAGTGTTTTCAAAGAAGGTGGGTTTCATGAACGTGTAATCCGCGCACTCGAAGAGTGGTAGCTTCTGGTAAAGATATCCAGTAGGGACGTCACTGGATAAAAAAAGATTGCTGTCTCAGACTAAAATTTCCACGCACAAAAAACACAGACTACTTATCCAACTCATCAATTTGCTTCATGATCTTTTCTGCTTCTGCATGAATTTCAGAGCTTTTCACAATGTCTCCACCGCGTTGAGCCAGCATAGCTTGCTCCATTAATTTTTTATACTGGGAGCGAAGTTTGTCGGCAGGGTTTTTTGAAAATAGTTTCATGTGAACGAATCGTGACACAGATCATCTTCCTTACGTATCGATTTACATTCATTTTACTATTTCATCCTTTTATCCAGAAGTTATGTAGAATTTTCACAAAAACCCAAACCTCAAAGCCACTATGTCTAAAGTACTCGAAGAAGGATCTGCGATCACTATCGATTGGTCCAAATTAAAAAAAGTAGCGGAAGGAAATCCGGATGTCGTTCCGGTCGCTGTACAGGATCATGATACCCAAGAGCTACTTTTGGTGGCTTACGCAAACGAGCAGGCGTTGAATCATTCTCTGAAAACCGGAAATGCCACGTTTTGGTCTACCTCACGGCATGAGTTATGGGAAAAAGGCGCAACGTCTGGTGAAACCTTTGAATTACTGGAGGTAAGAGTGAATTGTGAGCAAAATTCGCTCCTATATACCGTTCGCCCACGCCGGAGCGGGATGTGTCATACGAAAAATACTCAGGGAATCCCGAGAAGCGGATGCTATTATCGTAGTCTAAACTTCGATACAGGTGCCTTAGAAAATCTGGATCCTTAAAAAAACCTAGAGTTCTCGCGTCCGCGGGATGGCTTCAGCCTTGGGGTGGAGGAGTTTGCTCCGAAGGGGGTTGCTCCCTAAAACGCTCATGCGTAAGCCGACGCCCCTCTGATTGAGGCGTCCTCATTTTTCTTTGGCAGGTGGAGGTTTTTTTTCACTTTGATCGCAACGGCAGGCCTCCCCTCGATAACTGTGCAAGCGCATGGGGCGGATCGAGAAGCTGACTCAAATGGGGTGGGCACTGTGGCGCAACCGAAAAGGAAAAAGCACAGGAGAAAGAAAGCTCGTTGCTTGTTCATAATCGCAGATTAGTCTTTCCAAGTAGCGAGTTACAATGTTTTTAGAAGTTTGAACGATACGATATTTATGGACGCTACAACTACCCACCTCCTCGAAAAAGCCAGAGATACTCTTCTATCCGCCCAAAAAGCCATGCCTGCGGCTAATGACGTAGATGGCTTGAAAGATAAACTTCAACCCGCCTTGGAGAGGGGATACTTTACCCCTGAAGAGGATGCGGAGATCAAACAGCTCTTTGCAAACTATCTTCACCTACGGGGGGCACTTCACCAAACCTTGACATCCTTGAAGCCTCTGGTTCCCCGCTTCACTCTAAAATCGGATCCGGATACCTATCAGGTGTTTGTCGCAGCTTGGCTATCGGGATGTATACTTATGCGGACGGCCCGTTACATGGTAACAGAATTTTATAAGGTGAAGCCGGTTCGGAAGCTACTCAATCAAGCAGACCCAGTTTATGGAATTCCTCTAGGGATTTTTGATGCTATTCATAAGGGATCGACCGTTCCATCCACATTACTCCGCTATCTTCGAGCCGCACGTCTGGCGGAAAGCCGGAAAGAAGAACTTAATTTTTTCGAAAAGGATCCTTTAACCGGCCCCCTACTCCTATGCCTTAAAGAAGAGCAACCCTTTATCGAAAACCAAAAACGCACTCACGCCAAGGCCTATGCAAGGTGCCAATGGTTCCGGATGCGTTCACGTCCCTCTAAGCAATACCGAGCGGTGCTGTGGGGATTATTTGAGGCGTCGGGTAGAGCCATCGCAGAGGTGCGAAACCCTTTGCATCGCAAACGGGTAAGTAAAAAGGTCCTACAAGAGGTCGCCAAAGTTATGCAACCCGGAGATGTTCTTATCACCCGACATGACGATGCCATGAGCAACCTGTTTTTACCCGGATTCTGGCCTCATGCCGCATTTGTTATAGGCACCGAAGACCAGAGGCAGAAACTTGGAATTGATTCCAATCTCAATGCCTCATCCTCCCAGGCAGAGGATCCACTATGTATTGTAGAAGCTAAAAAAGACGGCGTCCTCTTTCGATCCTTGGAAGAAACCCTTTATGTGGATGCGTTCACGCTATTCCGACCCAACTTTCAATCGACTGAAGATCAAAAACAGGCCGTCGAACGGGCCATAAGTCACGAGGGGAAACTATATGATTTTGAATTCGATTTTACGCGAGCCGATAAACTCGTTTGCACAGAAGTGGTTTACCGGGCTCTAGACGGTTTAGGGGGGCTTCATTTTGAGTTAATTCGGACCGCAGGCCGATTTACCCTACCTGCAGAAGAACTCATGAAACAAGGTCTGAAAAAAAAGAGTTTGGGCATCCGACTCTGCTTTGGACTCAAAGGGAATCATTTACTTTCGGAAGATCGAGCCTTAAACTTGGTTTCAAGAAGTCTCAATATCTAACATATTTGTAACAAACATATTCATTTTTGTATTCTAAAACCCAGAAAGAACATTTTTTATTGAATCCGATTTGAACTTACTGCAAAGCTGGCTACAGTGTACAAAAGGCTAGTATTTATGATTTTAACCGTACTCACATTTAATTCCCCTCGAGACACCCCTTCAATCGGGGCGTTTGAAGAACTCTCTCTGAAAAGGTATGGGGACATGCTTACTCATGACTTTGTTCAGTACGCTCCCGGGGCTTGGTACACAGCCGTAAAGCCGTATCACTCCGGAATTTTTCCATTTATGGCCTTAGATTTGATGATTATGTACCGAGGCTGTTCAAGTAATTTGTTTTTCGGTCATGACCTGCTTCCCTACAGCTCCTACGGAAAATCAGAAATTCACATGGATGAAACCATGCAGAGTCAAATTAACCAAATCATTTCAACTAGCTCCAAAACCGAAAGTCGCCTCGAGTTTAAAGGCTATGGCAACCGAATCGATATTGGGTTAAATGCCCTTTCCACATTGTATATGGATATCCTCAGCTCGCTCACGAAAGTGGAGTGCGGAGTTTTGACTCATATTCGCGAACTTCAATTTGAACGCTATAAAGATCCTACCGAAACCAAAACCTTCGGCTTGCAGAAAGTCGTGGCTGAAAGATTGGATAAATCACCCGTAGCCGTTCATAAATCATTGCGTAGCGCAAAATATACTCTCTTGGCGGAGACCGCGAACGCAATGAAAAGCATGATGGTCTAAATTAATCAACTTGTCCTGAGCATTCCGATATTGCAAAGAATCAAAGCTTGTTTATTCTAGTGCCATGTTAACTGAACTCATGGTGCGCGACTTAGCACTGGTAGAAAAAATTTCTCTCCGCTTTACGCCTGGTTTAAATGTAATCACTGGCGAGACCGGTGCTGGGAAATCGGTGTTAATGGGAGCTCTAAATCTCATCCTAGGTGTCCGCGCGGATAAAAAAGTGTTGCGTTCTGGCGCATCCGAAGGCTCCGTTCGAGGGGTTTTTACGTTATCGGAACCCAAGAACGTAGATCATTTATTGGTAGAAAGCGGTTTGGATTCCTGTGAAGATGGCCTGCTCATCCTCAGAAGGGTCATAAAAGCCTCGGGAAGTGGTCAGCAATTTATCAACGATGCACCCGTAACGCTAGCCCTCCTCCGACAACTAGGCGATCTGCTGGTCGATATGCATGGGCCTTATGATCATCAATCGCTGCTAAATCCGGAAACCCAACGGGCGATCGTGGATGCCTCTGGCGTCGACGCCTCCTTCAAATCAGCTTACCGAGAGTCATGGAAAGACCTTCAAGATCTAAGATCGCAACTGGATGAGTTACAGGGCGATCCAGAACGTTTCGCCGAACAGCTGGATATTCTTCGCTACCGCGTAAACGAATTAGAGGAAGCGGCTCTCGAAGTCGGGGAAGAGGAACGTCTTCGTGAAGAACACACCTTAGCAGGAAATTCACAAAATATTTTAGAATCCGTATCCGGAGCCCTTCAAGCCCTAGAAGATGAGGAAGGCAATGCCACCGATCCTTTGGTGGCTGCGCGGCGAATGCTCAGTGGAATTGAAAAGGTCTATCCTGAAGCGGAGACTTGGGCCGAAGAACTAGACAAGGTCCTTTCTCAGGTTCGTGAACTGGGGATCAGTTTACGGTTTGCCGGAGAGAGCATGGAGGTAGACCCCGTCCGGTTGAATGTGCTGGATCAACGCTTGAGCTTGTATGGAAGCATGCGCAAGAAATACGGCCCTACGGTAGAAAAGGCCCTAACGACTCTTTCAGAATCTAACGAAAAACTGGAAGCCTTGGAAAACCGTGAAGGGCGAATGGCCGAACTTGAGGGCCAACTCATATCAGCCACAAAACAACTAGGTGCTTTAGGAACGGAATTGAGAGCGTCGCGAAACAAAGCGGCTTTAAAAATGGGTAAAAAGATTTTAGCTCAGTTGATCGATCTAGGGTTCCCCTATGCCAGATTCGATATTCAAGTGGATGAGGCTGCGGCAAGCTCCCACGGAACCGATGTGATTGATTTCAAGTTTGCACCTAATCCAGGAGAGGAAATGCGAAGCCTGAAAGAAATCGCTTCTAGCGGAGAAATTTCCCGGGTCATGCTGGCCATCAAAACCCTATTGGCCGATCAGGATCACATCCCAGTCATGGTTTTTGACGAAATTGATGCCAATGTCGGTGGCGAAATGGGACATGCGATTGGCGAAAAAATGGCGGAAGCTGGGAAAACCATGCAAGTGATTTCTATTACCCACCTGCCGCAAGTCGCGGTGCATGGACATAATCACCTCGCGGTCGCAAAAGAAGTGGTGGACGGTCGAACCTACACCCGCGTGCATAGCCTCGAAGGAGAAGCCCGAGTTCAGGAAGTGGCCCGGATGCTTGGCGGTACGAAACAGGCTACCTTGAGTCTCGAACACGCACGACAACTGCTCGAGAATGTGGGATGAAAAAGCTGAAGGGCTTCACTCTGCTGGAGATCCTGCTCGCCATAGCGATTTTAGGCCTGATGGGGCTGATGGTGTTTGGTAGTTTTCAATCGTTGGTTAGCGCCACCCAGCGCGCAGAAAGTGCGATGGATGATCTACATGTAAGTGAATATCTGCTTGATCAAATCAGCGAAGCCCTCCGTTCTGCCGCCTATTTTGGCACCAGCCCCCGGCTCTATCAATTTCTCTACGAAGAAGGTACCGGCACGCCCCCCAATGATACCATAAGTTGGGTAACCACCTCAAAAAGCTTTTTACCCGCTTCTTACCCCACCCGGAATGGATTAAATCGCATCGAGTTAAGCGTTCAGGATGTCGACGGAGAAACCGGTCTGGCGGTACGTGCTTATTCCAGCCTTCTTGACCCGGAAAGTGATGAAGCAGAGGACGTTGAACCCTGGATCATTACTCATAAGGTAAAGGGCTTAGAGTTCTATTTTTATGATATCGGGGAAGAAAAGTGGGTGGAGGATTGGGAACGTGACAATCAGTTACCCATATCGCTCAGCTTCACTCTCTACATTCAACCCGAGGATCCGGACGCAAAGCTACAATCGTTCACCCGCAGAGTAGATATTCCGGTCGGAAAACTCAGTAGGGATACCCGCAGGGGAAAAAGACAGGTCGAGGAACCGGTGCGAAACCCATGAGCTCGGCAAATCGAAAATCGGGCTCCGCCTTGTTATTGGCGCTGGTTACTGTGGTAGTTCTATCGACCCTAATGGTTACATTTTTATTCCGGGTCCATATGGAATCCGATTTAGCCATTCGCTCACGATTTGGGATGAAAGCCGAGGTACTGGCCGAGGCGGGACAAGAGTATGGCAAATGGATGGTCATTCAGTCTGTGAATACCGGAAATGAAGCCGATGACGATCGGGGTGAGACATTTTTTGTGGCTGCAAAAAATCTTCAACGGGGTGTAGCCCTAACGGGCTATCGAATCGATATGGAAGATGGATTTATCCTACTGTCCATTACTCCGGAAAGCAGTCGTAGAAATGTAAATCGATTATCCGACCCTGACTGGGAGCAACTTCTGGAAAATAGTGGGGTACCAGAACGGGAACATGCCAAATTAATTTCTGCATTTCGTGATTGGACCGATGAAGACGAAACCTCCCGATTACTGGGGGCAGAAGAAGACGACTCGTATTATCAGGATTTGGAACTTCCAGTAAAAGATGGTCCTATTGAAAATCTTTCCGAATTAGGCATGATTCGAGGCTTCACCTCCGCCATTTTATATGGAGGCACCCTAGAAGACTATTACGACAAACCCGAAGTGGACGTGAGCGGTATTTTAGGTACGCTCAGTGTTTATGGAGATGAAACCATAAGCCTTAATGCCGCGACACGAGACGTTCTGCTTTCGCTGTCCGGTATCCGCGAAGAGCAAGTAGACCAAATTTTGGAAGGCCGAGCAGGTAATGATGGCGAATTAGGAACCGAAGATGATGGCTTCAGTAACGTTGAACAAGGCTTAGCCGCAGCCAGTCTATCAGGAGACACTCAATCCTTATTCAGTGTCAGCGATTTACGCTTTGTGCGAATCACCAGTATCGGCGAAGTAGGCGGTATACGAAAAGGCACCCTAGCCATCTACGAATTCACCGGCTCCGAAATGACCTTGTTATCCTATCAGGAAAGTGATTTGTAACTCTTTTGGCCGTATGCGCAGCGCGCCCTGGAGTGCTGAAGCTGGCTTCCGCCCCCCCTCGGAGCAAGCTCTTTCGGCCTCAAGGCGACGACAAGCCGCAGCACTCTAGGGTTAAATCCAAGGCTCAAGCCAGCTTGAGCAATCCAAGGCGCGTTGCGCATACGGCCAACACAGTCACGTCACGTACCCAAAAAAATAGTCATACTTATTTGCGTTCATCCGTGATTCCTTTCCGGAACTCAAACAGAAACGCTTGCGTGTCACTACCCGCATATAAGGAGATATGAGGAAAGCGCACCTAAGATAAAACCAGAAACCTAAGAATCCGGTGTTAGGTGAATGCGCCAAAGGGAAGATGATGGGTCCATGAGAATACAAGAGCGTGCTTAGAGAGCAAAACCACTGATGAAGATGATGCACACTGATGTACTGGGTTGGAAATGAATTAAAAAAAAATCACCAAATGGTTTCACTACATCAGTGTACATCATCTTCATCAGTGGTTGTTTTCACCTTTTTTCTTTGAATTGCCGACTATCCAAACGAGATGCCTGAAAAATAGATCATGCCCTCCCCTATTAACTTCATCCATAACACCAAAATTTAGAAGTTTTCTTTCCCAGAACGGGGCTTTAGCCTGCCCGAGCTGTCGCTCGTGACGGCCAGGGGGGAGGAGTTCCTTTCGTGCCCTTTCGTGGCAAAAAAAATCTCCGCTTACTATTCGTTACTTTTTCTTAGAATTTCGCCCGATCCAACCGAGGTGCCTGAAAAAGTAGACCATAGCCGCTCCGATCAACAACATCAGGCCCCACACATACAGGTATCCATATTGCCATTGAAGCTCCGGCATATTTAGCTTACCTGCTTCGGAATTAAAATTCATTCCATAAATTCCTGCGATGAATGTAAGCGGAATAAACACCGTAGAGATGATCGTAAGCACTTTAATCACTTCATTGAGACGATCACCACTCACTGCTCTCTGTAGGTCGAACAACGCGGTGGTGTTATCCCGTAACTGATCCGCCAAGCCTAGCGCCCGCATCGCGTGATCATTCACATCGCGAAAATACGGTAAGGTATCCTGAGCCAACCACTCTTGACTCAACCGAATCAATTGAGCGGGAACTAAAGACTGGTTAAGTAGAATCCGTCGCAAAACCATAATCTCTCTTCGGAGTTGATGAATCTCATACGATCTCGATTCGCTTTCTCCATTTAGTAACAGACCTTCAATCTCCTCAGTTAACTCATCGAAATAATCCAAGACCGGAAAAACTTGATCTACTAAAAGATCGATAGCCACATAAAACAGATAGTCGACCTGACTTTGCAGCAACCGTGCGGCCCCATTTTCAAAGCGGTCGATCACTCCTGTTAATTGGGAAACCGATTCCGATTGAAAGGTAACTAAAAAACGAGGACCTAAAAAGAGACCCACCTGCTCAAAGTCCAGTTCCCCATGGATAAGTTTCGGAACTTGTAGAACCGTAAATTGCACATCGTCATAACTTGCGGTGTTAGGGTGCTGATGCAAATTCATCACATCTTCCATCGCCAAGCGATGCAAATGAAACAGCGCCCCGACCTCCGCAATAAGGTTTTCATCCCCCAGGCCATTGATATCTACCCAGATCCATTGCTTTTCTTTCAGCGAATTATATTTCTTTTTAAGGGTCTGCAGAGACACGGATGTATCAAAGGTCCAGGTCCCATCACCCGAAATTAAAACATCCAAACGTGGTTTGGGTGAATTTACGGGTGAAATTAACAGTCCTGGGGCCGCTCCAGGCTTTCGATCGGAATGAGAAGCAGGTTGCGCACGATGATCCAGAGGGTTTTTCATAGAGCTTTTGTATCCTTTAACCCCTTGAAAACCAAGGGTCTACTATTCCGAAAGGTTAAATACTCTTCCTCAAGTAAAAGTAGGCATCGCCTATTCAAACGATTTAAAAGTACATTTTTGTAAAAATTAACCAAAAAAATAACATTAATTAGGGTCCTAACAAAATATTAACATGTTTTTTATGGTGATAGCGAAAAGAGAGGAGTAAACTTAAGAAAAGGAACATTTAATTATTCATTCAAATCCACATAGGCAACATCATGAAAACTAAAAATATACTCTTAACAACCGCCCTTATTCTGGCCAGTGCTTCGGTACAGGCAAGTATTCTTATTTCTGGTATCGTTGACGGTACAGAAAGCGGTGGCATTCCTAAGGGGCTAGAAATTGTTGCAACAGCTGATGTCGCAGATTTATCAATCTACCAAATCGCAAGAGATACTAATGGTGCTGGGCCATGGGATACATTCTTTGTATTACCCTCTATTGCATTGAATGCAGGTGATTTCTTCTACGTTGCTGGTAACACAGATAGTGAAACCATAATGAATAACCTAGGTTTTACAGTTGGTCTGGTAAATAGCACACTTAATGTAAATGGTGATGATATCATCGGCTTGGCCACGGGAGGAACTCCTGCTGATGTTTTTGACTCAGTTGGTGTAGTGGCTCAAGGTGATACCAACTTCTATGCGGACAGCTTCGCAGTACGCTTAGGTAGCAGTACCACGCCATCATTAACTGATACTGACGGATCTAATTTTACGATAACAGGCTATGCTGAAGTTGGGTTTTCAGGAGCTAGTGGCTTCGGAACCTACGCAATCCCTGAACCATCCGTGACCGCCTTCCTACTGATCGGAATGGGATTCCTCTTTCGCTTCTTGCGCAAAAAGAAATAATCGGCTGTTACCTTTGGGAACATTCCCCATAACTATTTGCTGGTAGGTATTTCAGCACCTGTACTTAGATAGTACATCTCGAGTGACTTAAAGAATTCCATGATTTTCATGGGATTCTTTTTTGTCCCCACCCATTGACCCGAAAAGAAGCCGTAACGACGCTCAGATTACGGAATAGGGCTTTGAGCTAGAGCCGCTTATAATTCTCTTCACCAAGAGTGAAAGCTTTTTAGTCCAGAATTAGGTGCCGGGTTTACAAGCAACGGACTGAGGGCGCCCCGCCCCTTTGTTTTCACGGGCCTTCCTCAACCTGATTCATCCAGAGAACTCAAGGGGGGGAGAAAACCTCCGATCCACTGGCAATGGACCGGGGACTTTCCAGTCCCCGCAACTTCCCTCCTCTTCCTCAAACTTCCCTGCTCTTCCTTAAACTTGCTCTTTCATGGAAGTTGTAGGGGCGAGATGCCCCGATCCACAGGTTTTCTTTTCCTATTTCCTCTTTGAACGATTCAAGCGAAACGGATTCACCAAACGTCCACTTCCAACTACCAGAAATAAAAACATCTAAACGAGCTTTGGGTAAATATCAGCTGGAATTTACAGGCCAAGGGCGTCTCTAGGTCTATGATCCGCAAAAGAAGCAGATTGCATACAATGACCAGAGGGGTTTTCCTTGAGCGCTCAAACGTATAAACACCTGATAAAACAAAGACTCTACCCTATCGGAAAGCGGCGTACCTTATAGGTGATTTCAAAAGAGAGGGCTATTCAATTGAATGAAAAATACAAATTCGTATCAATTAACCAAAAACATAATATTTTGTAGGCTCCTAACAGAATAATAATTTTTATTTTAATGAAAAGACTCTTAAATGCCATAGAAAGACAATGTCGGAGATTTTATCTTAAAATCGAAGCTAATAGAAACATCCCAATAAAACAGAACTCTCCTCATAGCTACTAGATAGGAGTTTCCCATCCGCTCCATGCGCAAAATGAAATAAGGTTCTTAAACAGCACACATTCACATCACACACTTTGTCGGTAGTTCCCTTCCCACTAAAAAATTTCCTCACGGAAAATCCAAACCAAAAAACAAAAACGTCCGAAAGGGCAATACAAACAAGAGTATAACTCAATTGAAAACAAAATTCATACTACTAGCAGCCTTAGGGCTGGCCTCGCTGAATAGCTGGGCGGATACTATACCTCATGATATTCACACCGATGTAATAATGGGAGGAACATTAACCCTTACTGAAACGGCAAGCGGTAGCGACATGCCACTTATATCCATCCCCGAACCATCCTCCATCATTCTGATGGGCTTAGTCGGTTTCGCCGCGGTGCTTGTTCTTCGCAACCACAAGACGTAATTCTTCCTTAAACGCTCGTCGTTCAAACTACCCCGCCGGAATTCCGGCGGGGCTTTTTATTGGGAAAATGGTTCTCTACCCCGATCCACAGTCATTATTTTCATTATTTCCTCTTTGAAAGATTCCATCGAAACGGATTCATAAAATATCCACTTCCCAGTACCAGAAATATAAACCTCCAAAAAAGCTTTGGATGAATTTAAAAAAGCTCAGAGGCCGCTCCAGGTCTACGACTAGGAACAAGAGCTGGTTGCATAAGATAACCAGAAGTTTTTCTAGAGCTTACAAAACCTGTAAACCTGACTAAAAATTGAGGTTCTACACTATCGGAAAGAAATATACGTTATGGATATTATCAAAGGAAGAACCTATTAAATCGATTTAAAACTACATTTTCGTACTAATTAACCAAAAACATAACATTAAGTAGAGTAGTAAAAAAACAATGAAATATTTTTTATGGAAAAGAGGCTTGATTGAGGTGAAAGTAATAAAAACAGACGAGTATGTCTAAATTAACAATCGACAGGGACATCCTATTAAAAACAAAACAAAACTTCTCTCAGCTGAACGGTAGGAGATCCCTTTTAAGCTTCATACGCAATAAGTAACATTATTCTTACACCGCAGACATAAACATCACACACTTTCGCGGTAGATTTCTACCACATCAAAATTTCCTCACGGAAAGAACCAAATAATAAATCAAAACACCCTAAAAGGTAAAAACAAAAAACATGAAAACAAATCTCATACTACTAATAGCAGCCCTTGGGCTGGCCGGTGCTTCAGTACGGGCAGGCATTCTCATTTCAGGAATCGTAGATGGAACTGAATCCGGTGGCATTCCTAAGGGTTTAGAAATAGTTGCTACAAGTGATATCCTAGACTTATCAATCTACCAAATCGCAAGAGATACTAATGGTGCTGGGCCATGGGATACATTCTTTGTATTACCCTCTATTGCATTGAATGCAGGTGATTTCTTCTACGTTGCTGGTAACACAGATAGTGAAACCATAATGAATAACCTAGGTTTCACAGTTGGTCTGGTAACTGGCACACTTGGTGTAAATGGTGATGACATCATCGGCTTAGCCACGGGAGGAGCTCCTGCTGATGTTTTTGATTCAGTTGGTGTAGTGGGACAAGGTGATACCAATTTCTATGAGAACAGTTTCGCTGTACGTTTAGGTGGTAGTACCACACCATCCTTAATTAATACTGACGGATCTAACTTTACCATTACAGGCTATTCTGAAGATGGATTTTCAGGAACTAGTGGATTCGGAACCTATGTAATTCCTGAACCATCCTCCATCATCTTGATGAGCTTGGTTGGTTTGGCTACAGTAGTAACTCTACGCAATCGTAAGAAGAAGTAATCTTTACTTGAACGCTAGTCGTTCATTTTACCCCGCTGGGAATCCGGCGGGGTTTTTTGTTGGTTGCATGGATTCGGATGTCTCACCCAGCGATCAAAAAGAGAGATGTAGCGTAACAAATAGTGCAACAGAAACGGTGCAATAGGTATAGTATATGTCGAATGCGTTGTGGAATTCCGAAACGGAAGAAATGAAGATGACCCAAACGTTTGGCTATGCAGATTTTTGTGAACGCTTAGGTTAGTTCCGAGTTCCCTCGTTTACGAGGATTGGAAAGGGACGCTTTAGTGTGCCGAGTTTCGAAACATACGTTCTTCGTAACCCTCGACATAAATGCCTTCGGGTAAAACCTCGTGAACGAGGGTACTCCGAACTAAATCATACCTTCAAACAGTGTAACAGGTAAAGTGTATATCGTATGCGTTGTGAAATTCCGAAAGGAAGAAATGAAGGTGACCCAAACGTTTGGCTATGCAGATTTTCGTGATCGTTTAGGTTAGTTCCGAGTTCCCTCGTTTACGAGGATTGGAAAGGGACGCTTTAGTGTGCCGAGTTTCGAAACATACGTTCTGCGTAACCCTCGACATAAATACCTTCAGGTAAAACCTCGTGAACGAGGGTACTCCGAACTAAATCATACCTTCGAATTCCACCAAAGCATCGTACCAAGTGTGGTCCCCCCCCGAAAGACACTGCAAAAGACGGTGCAACAGGTATATTATTTCTATTACAACTTCCCGTTACACTCTACATGGGAATTGAGAAATTGTGGGGACGAGAAGTCCCCGGCCCGCTTTTCTTCAGAGAATGAAATATAGTCTACTATTTTCATTCAACGGCTAGCAAGCGGAGAGAACTAGGTTATGCCCAATGCTCAAGAGTTCTTTACATAGGGCTTTCAAACCCATTAACGCCATGGAGAGCCAAGAGCCTACCGTATTCAAAATGTTTATACGGTATGGGGAATATCAAAAAAGAGCCTGCTCAATCGCATAGATAATATACATAATTGTATAGTTTAGTCTGAAATATAACAATATATAGTTTACTGAAAAAATAAAAACGATTTTTTCTATGGCTATAAAAGTTGAGGAGGTGTATTTTTATAGGAAAGGATGAAGCTAATCGGATCAACTGACACCTATTTATAGGTAACATCTAAAGGTTTTGATGTTTATTCTACTTCCTTCTCGAAACTCTCCTCATGGGGAAAACCATACCAAATAAAAGAACCACCGCCGAAAGGGCCAACCAAAAAGAGTAACAATCCTATGAAGACAAAACTTATACTACTAATAACAGCCCTCGGGTTAACCGTTGCTTCGGCGCAGGCAGATCTACTGATTAGCCAGTACATTGAAACGAATTCAGGGACTACGCCAAAGGGCATAGAACTTTGGAACTCAGGTTTAACAACTATAGATTTTTCAGTGACAAATCTCGATGTACTTAAAGGTACAAATGGAGGAGCTCCATCCTCAGATTTCACTTTAAATGTTGGGACCCTCTTATCAGGAGAAGTTTTGGTAATAGGAACAACAGATATTGGGACTTACCTCAATGCAACTTTTGGAGTTGGAATAATACAATATCATGAAGAGGGATTCACATTTAATGGTGATGATTCATTGGTAGTCAATCTGGATGGAACGATTACAGATGTTTTTGGTGAACCTGGTTCTGACCCCGGATCATCATGGGACGGTAGTGGGGTTTCAACAAGAAACCAAAATATCCAGTTGATAGAATCTCCGAGTCCGATAACAGCTGGTACTTTAACTGGCTTTACTGATCCAAGTACAAGATTTACGATTGTAAGTACTGATCCTAACGGTGCTGGAGGTCTAACAGGGTTTGGAGTTTCTCCAATACCAGAACCTTCATCGATTGTTTTGATGACATTAGTTGGATTGGCTGCTGTGGTAAACCTACGCAAGCGGAAGAAATAATTCCTACTTGAACACTTGCTACCCCCCGCTGGGAATCCAGCGGGGTTTTTGTGTAATTGGATCAGGGGTTTTCTTAACAGTTCATCAGGTATAATAACCGAATCCACAAACCTTAGAGTAGAGAAACAATAGTCACTGCAGTAAATATGTTTATACGGTATCGATGATAAACCAATTGCATCAAATAGGTAAAATATATTTTTGTATCCTTTTACCTAAAAAACACGAAAAATAGTTTACTGAAAAAATATAAACAAGGTTTTCTATGGCTATCAAGGTTGTGGAGGTATACCCCTTAAAGACAGGAAGAGGCCATCCGGGTCAAATGATACCCATTTCATCGATCATATCTAAACGTTTTGCTGGTATTTTCACTTCCATCTAAAGTTCTCCGCAGAGAGAAGACCATACCCAATATAAAGAACGACCGCCGAAAGGGCCAACACAAAAGAGCAACACTGACATGAAAACCAAACTCATACTACTATTAGCAGCTCTCGGGTTGGCCAGTGCTTCGGTACAGGCGCAGACAACAGTAATCGATTTCCAGACAGATGGAGCGAACTATACCCCCAGCGCTACTGAAGGTAGCACCACTTCTTCAACCGATGTCTTCAATCGTGTCAATGACCCAATTGGTGGTAAAGTAGCTGGTGATTTTTACTGGGCTGTCGAAGATATATCCTTGGATGCACCGTCAATTACGCTCGATACCATAGACATTACTGGTCAGGATTTATTTACATTCTCGATCGATTTCCTGACGCTAACCAGTGCTCAATGGGACACTACAGATGAGTTATTAATCACTTACACTGTGGATAGTGGTACTGCACAAAATTTGATGTGGGTACAAAGCAATGAGGATGGATCCAACACAAACACTCCAGCTGCATTAGACCTCAACTTTGATGGTACTGGCGACGCAGGCCAAGAACTGCCTGCTATTACCAACGCTTTCTCAGTCCCCGGTCTGGGAAGCGATTTCGAAACATTCTCTACGAACAGCATAGGAGTTTCAGGGGCTAACTTGGACATTACGTTTCAATTCGAACGCCTCACTTCAACTGGTGAGAGTATTTATTTTGATAATATAAATGTCACCGTAATCCCAGAACCTTCCTCCATCGCCTTGATGGCAATGGTTGGATTGGCTGCGGTAGTGGTTCTGCGCGGGCGCAAAAAGTAAGTATACACTGAACGCTCGCCGTCCAATGAACCCCACCGGTTTCCGGTAGGGTTTTTTGTGTCTAAAGCAGGAACTATGCAACAGGTATATTATAAGACATTTCTCTTGAAATACATGGCTTTGTTGGGGTATTGTGTCTGTATGAAGAAGACTGAAAACTCAAAAGTTCCCGTGAAGGAGAGATATTGGGAGAATATGTCTACGGTTTGGGCCGGTGCCGGGGAGAAGCGTAAACGCGGATTACGGATTCTACCTAAAGACCAAGGGTATTTTGTTCATGTGACTAGTCGGACTACGGGGCAGGAGTTTTTGTTTGGAAAACTATGCAACAGGTATATTATAAGATATTCCTCTTGATTTACATGGCTTTGTTGGGGTATTGTGTCTGTATGAAGAAGACTGAAAACTCAAAAGTTCCCGTGAAGGAGAGATATTGGGAGAATATGTCTACGGTTTGGGCCGGTGCCGGGGAGAAGCGTAAACGCGGATTACGGATTCTACCTAAAGACCAAGGGTATTTTGTTCATGTGACTAGTCGGACTACGGGGCAGGAGTTTTTGTTTGGGGATCAAGAAAAACGTGTGTTTGTGCGGATGATGCGGCAATGGGCAGCGTTTTCGGGGTTAACCGTGATTACGCATTGTCTCATGGATAATCATTTCCATGTGATGCTCTGGGTTCCGACCCGCTTAGAGTTGGATCATAAAGAGGTATTAAATCGTTTGGAAGGAGTTTGGCCTGAGGAAAAGGTAGTGGCCTGGGAGGTGTATTATAAAAAACAGGATATGACGACTCGTCAGCGGATGGATGCCGCGGTCACAGAACGAGTGGCCAACTTGCCTGAATTCATGAGGATTATAAAACAGTCCTTTACCCGATGGTATAATCGAAAAATGGGCAGAAGAGGTACCCTTTGGGATTCTCGATATCGCTCGGTGGTCGTAGAAGATTCGCCTTTGGCTTTGATGTCGGTTGCGGCTTATATTGATTTAAATCCTTTCCGGGCGGGAATGGTGGAGGATCCGATGTCTTATGCTTTCTCCGGGTATGGGGCGGCGATGGGTGGGGATAAGAAGGCACGGAAAGGCTTGAATGCCTTGGTACATCTGGCGCGTGGACATCAACCTTTTGCCGCCTTAGAGGTTCGGAAAAAACAGTTGAATTCCGGAAAGGCAACTTGGCAGGAAATTGGCTCTCATATGGCCAGAGAACATTCCCAAAGGGCTGCGCCGAAGAATTGGCATGACGTACAAGCGGCATACCGAATATGGCTGGTGTCTAAAGGGGAATCCAAAGCGGACCTGTTACAGGTGAAAGAGACGTTCCGTAAACGAAAGGGCTTGGATCCGGTGCAGGTGATTGAGGAATATGAATCCCATGGTCACGTCCCTCTGAGTCGAGGTTTGCAGGTGAGGACTCGGTCTTTTACCAGAGGGGTAGCCGTAGGAAGTGCAGGTTATTTAGAGGACTTGATGGGGCAATATCGGAGTTGCTTCGGTGCAAAGCGCAAGGTGGCGAAACGCCGAGTGAAATCTATGGGCGATACCTTGTTCTCTATGCGACAAGTTTGATGGCAAGAGTGGGTCGCGGGGGTTTCTTACGGCCGTGTGTAAGAGCAGGGAAGATATGGGGGTTGGAAAACCCCAAATCCATTGGGGAGTGGAACGGGGACTTTCCAGTACCCTGGTTTAAGAGATGGGAAGATATGGGGGTGGGGAAACCCCCACTCCATTGAGGAGTAGAACGGGGACTTTCCAGTCCCCAGGTTTAAGAGATGGGCAGGTAGGGGGGTTGGAAAACCCCCACTCCACTGGAGAGTGGAACGGGGACTTTCCAGTACCCTGGTTTAAGAGATGGGAAGATATGGGGGTGAGGACACCCCCACTCCACTCCATTTTAGTTTTGTAACGACTTCAACAAACCACGGATCTTATCCGCTTTCTCGATGATCTCCTGCTGTTGGGCGCGTTGTTGCTCTACCACAGCTTCAGGGGCTTTGCTGATGAAGGCCTCGTTGGAGAGTCGTTGATGACTCCGGTTGATGTGGCCTTCGAGTTCGTCCAACTGCTTTTGTAGACGTGCCGTTTCGGCTTCTATGTCAATCAAGTCATCGGCTGGCATAAAGACATTGCCTGCTTTACTAACTAAACCTGGCACTGCGCCTTCGGCTTTGTAATCAGCATCCAAGGTCACTTTCCCGCGTACTAGGCGATTGATCGAATCCACTTCCTGGGCCAAAGCTTCGCCCAAGGCGGAAGATGAAGGTCTAACGATAAATTCAATTTCCTGAGAAGGCTTGATATTATAGTCCGCCCGTAATTGACGGGCGATCCTAATCAAATCTCGTTTTGCATCTACATAGGTCATATTTTCATCGGTCAATGCCCAAGATTTACGAGAAGCTTTGTCGAAAGGTTTCGGCCAGTCCGAACGCATAAGGAAGTCCCCTTCCCCACGATACCCCATGACGTCCCAGAGCTCTTCCGTGAGGAAGGGCATCAAGGGGTGTAACATCGTAATCGCGGTCTTGAAGGCATGATGCATCAACATCAGAGTGTGAGCGTTACGTGCTTCGTCACCGCTGTTGAGAGGCTCTTTAGCGTACTCCAAATACCAATCGCAGTAATCGTGGCGAATAAAGCCGTAGAGCTCCTGAGAATAGTCGTTGAAGCGGTAGGCTTCGAGGTGCTCGTTTACTTTGCGAATGGTTTGATGCAGACGGGTCAGCAGGTGACGGTCGTCGGAGCTGAGGAGAGAAGGATCGAGGCTAGATAAATCGTAGGCGGGAACGCCTAGGTTACCTTCGCTTTTCATCTGCATGAAGCGAGCTGCATTCCAAATTTTGGTAGAATAGTTCCGTCCCATTTCAAAATCGTTTTCGCCAATCCGCACATCTTGACCCGTAGCATTCAAGGTAATTAGACTGAAGCGTAAGGCATCGGCAGAAAAGTCTTTGATCACTTCCAAGGGATCAATAGAGTTCCCTAGACTTTTGCTTTGTTTACGACCTTCTTTATCACGAACCACGCCATGTAGGTAGACCGTATCAAAGGGAACTTTGTCCATGAACGTGGTTCCGGCCATGACCATGCGGGCCACCCAAAAGAAAATAATATCCGGAGCGGTCACCAAGGTAGAACTGGGATACCAGGTTTTGAGGGCTTCGGTTTCATCCGGCCAACCGTGCACCGAAAACGGCCATAACCATGAGGAGAACCAAGTGTCCATAACGTCTTCATCCTGACGGATATCTTTGGCACCACTTGGTGATTCCGTTGGAGTATCACGAGAAGCCCAGACTTCGCCGGTACTGTCACAGTAATAAATAGGAATACGGTGACCCCACCACAACTGACGCGAAATACACCAATCGCGAATATTATCCATCCAGTTCATGTACACTTTGTTCCAGCGTTCAGGTACAAATTTTACTTCACCGTCCTCCACCGCTTTTTTAGCGCGTTTAGCCAAGGGCTCCATTTTTACAAACCATTGTAATGACAGGCGGGGCTCAATGATGGTTTTACTTCGGTAGCAGTGTCCCACTTGGTGAACATGCTCCTCAATTTTCTCCATCAATCCCTGTTCTTCAAGGTCTTCCAAAAGCTGCTTCCGACACTCAAAACGGTCCATCCCGGCATAAATTCCGGCATTTTCGTTCATGGTTCCGTCAGGATTCATGACATTGATCGGAGTCAGGTCGTGTCGATTACCCATATCAAAATCGTTTGGGTCGTGAGCGGGGGTAATTTTTACGATTCCGGTTCCGAATTCGGGATCCACATAATCGTCTTCAATAAAAGGCAATTCGCGTCCGATAACGGGTAAGCGAACTTTTTTACCTTTCATCTTTTCATAGCGTTTGTCGCGTGGGTTCACCGCGACCGCCACATCCCCCATCAAGGTTTCCGGACGGGTAGTGGCGACCACGATATACTCATCCTTGGCTCCTCCTACAATGGGGTAACGAATATGGTACAGGTTGCCCTTCACCTCTTCGTGCTCCACTTCATCGTCGGAGAGCGCGGTCTGCAAGCCCGTACTCCAGTTGATGATATAGTTGCCCTGATAAATCAGACCTTGCTCATACAGTTGAATAAACACTTCTTTAACTGCCTCACTCAACCCTTCGTCCATAGTGAAACGTTCGCGAGACCAGTCGCAGGAACAACCTAAACTACGCAACTGCTGAATAATGGTGCTTCCGTACTCTTCTTTCCATTCCCAGACCCGCTCCACAAAAGCTTCGCGGCCCATTTCACGACGCGTTTGACCCTCTTCACGTAGTTTTCGTTCGACAACTGACTGGGTAGCGATCCCAGCGTGATCTGTTCCTGGAATCCAAACCGCATTATAACCACTCATCCGCTTCCAGCGAATTAAGATATCCTGAATCGAATTATTCAAAGCGTGCCCGATATGCAAGCGTCCGGTCACGTTGGGCGGAGGAATCACAATACTGTAGGGTTCACCTTCGTCATTAGGATCGGCTGTAAAACAACCGGCTTCCTCCCAGCGGGCGTACCATTTCTTTTCAACGGGGTCTGAGTCGTAGTTCTTTTCCATAAGTCTTAATCCCAAAAATTAATTTCCGGTGGATTCCTCTAAAAATAGTTTATATTCAACCGATTCCACCAAGGCTTCCCAAGAGGCGTCAATCAGGTTTTCGGAAACCCCGGTCGTATTCCAGGTGCGTTTTCCGTCTGTCGATTCAATTAATACCCGAGTTTTTGCTAAGGTGGAGTGTTCGGGATCCAAAATACGAACCCGGAAATCTGTGAGTTTCACTTCTCCGATGATCGGAAAGAAGCGGGAGAGAGCTTTCCGAAGCGCGGAATCAAGAGCCGCCACTGGTCCATCGCCTTCTGCGACGGTATATTCCGTTTCACCATCCACCAAAATTTTAACCGATGCTTCAGCCAAACGGTCTTTTTCGTCGGAGCGGTATTCGTTGATGATCCGGTAACCCAACACCTCAAAGAATGAGCGATGGTTTTTGAGAACTTTCTGTACCAGCATGTAAAAAGACGCGTCGGCACCTTCAAATTCGTACCCGTCATTTTCCAGACGTTCCAGTTCGCTAAGAACTTCTTTAACTTCTGGAGAGGTTTTATCTACCTGAACCCCCATCTCGAGAATTTTCATCAGTACGTTGCTACTTCCGGAAAGTTCCGAAATCAGGATATGGCGTCCGTTGCCAACAGAATCTGGCGTAACATGCTCAAAGCTACTGGCATTTTTACGTACGCCATCGACATGCATTCCAGCCTTATGGGCAAAGGCATGCTCGCCAACATAGGCAGATTTCGGATTGGGACGCTGGTTCGCAATCTCATCAATTCCACGTGAAAGTTCCGTGAGGTTTTCCAAAGCGAGTTCGGTTGAAAAGGTGCGATTCATCTTAAACGACAAATTTGCCATGACCGGAATCAGATCTGCATTTCCGCAACGTTCGCCATAGCCATTGATGGTTCCCTGAACGTGATTAGCTCCGGCCCTTATGGATTCCAAACTGTTTGCCACGCCGCATCCGCCATCGTTATGGGCATGAATACCCACCGGACAGTCTAGCGCCGCTTTCACTTCTTGGGTGAAGCGGAAAATTTCATGAGGCATGACGCCACCATTGGTATCGCACAACACCAAGACCGAAGCGCCGGCATCGCGGGCGGCGGCCAAAGTGGCCAAGGCATACTCCGGATCTGCGCGGTAGCCATCGAAAAAATGTTCCGCATCATAGACGACGTCCTTTCCCTGTTGGCAGAGAAAATCGACCGTCTCGGAAATCATGGCCAGATTTTCTTCACGAGTGGTCCGAAGAACGTCTTCCACATGCAAGGTCCACGATTTTCCAAAAATCGTACACACTGGGGTATTCGCCTGAATCAGCGCTTTGCATCCTTGGTCTTCTGATGGCGAAATGTTTGCGCGGCGGGTACTACCAAAAGCCGCAATTCTGGCGTGTTTAAGCTCCACGGCTTTGACATCTTCAAAAAAAGCTACGTCCTTTGGATTACTGGCAGCGTAACCGCCTTCGATGAGGTCAATTCCGAAACCATCCAAGAGTTTTACGACCTGAAGCTTCCCCGCAGGGGAGAAAGAGATTCCTTTACCCTGCGCGCCATCGCGTAAGGTTGTATCGTATAAGCAAATAGGCGGGTTCATGCCTGATCCAAACCAAAGGCTTCATGCAAAGCTCGGGTAGCTTCGTCCGCCAATTTTTTATCAATCACCACAGAAACTCGGATTTCCGACGTAGAAATCATCTGAATATTTACTTTCATTTTCGCCAAGGTTGCAAAAACTTTGGAGGCCACACCCGTGTTACTCCGCATGCCCACCCCTATCAAGCTCACCTTGGCAATCTCATCATCATAGAGAACTTCTTCGAACGAAACCCCATCAATAGATGCTAAAAGCGTTTTTACTTTCCCCAAATCGTCTAAGGGAACGGTGAAAGAAATATCGGTATGCCCATCACGGCTGATGTTTTGAACGATTACATCCACGTTGATATCGGCTTCCGCCACTGAGGTGAACAATCGCGCAGCCACCCCGGGAGTGTCTTCCACGCCGCAAAGAGTCACTTTCGCCTGATTTTTATCTGCGGCTACACCGCGTACTAATACATCTTCCATTTTTGCTGCCTCTTTCACTAGGGTTCCTGGTTTCACTTCAAAGCTGGTTAATACTTCCAACTCCACACCATATTTTTTGGCAAATTCCACAGACCTGGATTGCAAGACTTTGGCCCCCATAGAGGCAAGTTCGAGCATTTCGTCACAGGAAACTTCTTCCATTTTACGAGCTTTGTCTACAACCCGTGGGTCAGCCGTGTAAACGCCATCTACATCGGTAAAAATCTGACAACGATCCGCCTTGAGCGCAGCGGCCAAGGCTACCGCGGTTAAATCCGAACCACCCCGTCCCAGGGTAGCCACATCCTGTGAGGGGTTGAGACCCTGAAATCCGGCGACGATCACGACCTTATTTTCATCGATACATTGCTGAACACGTTTCGGATCGATCGAGGTAATTTTAGCTTTAGTATGAACGGAATCGGTTTGAATTCCAGCTTGGGCGCCAGTCATAGAAACCGCGTCGATCCCTGCGTGATGCAAAGCCATCGCCAATAGGCTAATGGTAATTTGTTCTCCGGTGGAAAGTAATTGATCATATTCACGATCGCTGGGGTCCGCATGAACCTCGCGGGCCATGGTGATCAAACGGTCAGTAGTCTTCCCCATCGCACTTACAACGACCACGATATTGCGGCCTTCACGTACATTCATGGCCACACGGTCAGCCACCCGTTTCAGACACTCGGTATCTGCCACGGAACTCCCACCGAATTTTTGTACATATAAAGGTTTGGTCATGTCTCTTTCCTGAAAATTTCCAGTAATTTTTTCACTTTCGGAGTTCCTAACGAACCCTGAGTGCTATCCACTTCGGTCCAGGCCCGGCAGTCATCCGCCGGAATCCCGTCGCCCCACAGCACAAAAGGCGCGACACCGCGTTCCGGTCGACCGCGGTGACGAACACCGGCAGCCATCAGGAGCAGGCGGGAAGGTTGAATTTCCTCCAAAATCGCCCTAACAGGCCCAGTAACGTAATAGTCAACTGCATCCAAACGTCGAACCTTTTCTGCAGATCCTTCAAATCGCTGACTGGAGAACGGAGCGGGGATCCACATCACGATTTCATCATGATTTTCTAGTAAACGCATCATTTCGAACACATCAAAGGCTGCATCCGGTCGATCTAAACTGTAGGGATCTTCCATTCGAAGATACTCTCTCTGAAACAGGGTAGATAATCCTTTCGCGAGAGGATCAGGACTTACCAAAGCTTGTTTAAAGGGAATTGTATCGGGTTCTTCAACGGATTTTCCGCCACTCCAACACCACAGACTTCCGATGGGCGGCTCACCTAAATCTAATCGTATCTGATTTACAGGATGATCTTCCAATAGCTTTTCAGCTGCAGATAGGAGCTTTACCAAACGCTTGGGGAGCCTCTTCATGAAGCGATTATGCTCATATTGAACCTGAATCAAAGGCCAGTCGGGCCCTTCGCCTTCCAGTTCCATAACAAATCGGCCCAGGGCAAGGGTATGTAACTCCACCGATACGCCATCTTCGCGAGAAAGGACCTCGCGTAAATCTTTGAGCAGATGCTCTTGTTCCTCCATACTGGAGGGGTGAACTTGATTCTGCTGGTTACGTTCGTCAATACTCAGAAAACCACCCAGCAAATACATTTTGTTAGATCGTAGAGACAAGTTCAAGGAAGCTGCAGCAACCGGACCCCACCGCAGATCGCGGGCAGGCACTTCGCCAACACCGCAGATTTCCGCCAGGAGTGCACGGGAGGCATCCGCTTCTCTACGTTGACAGCGCAAGGAGCCGTTTCGGCCCTCCGCGGCTAAGGTACGCGAAAAAGGCAGGCGTGCATGTTGCAGGGGAGTCTCATCCTGGAGTTCAGGATAGGGAAGATCCGCCGCTGCATCTAGTAGTAAGGCAACTCGTTTCATTCGTCGCAGAACCTAACTGCGCAATTCCTCCAACCGATAGCGTACCATCTCAGGCCCTACCAATTGGTCCATTTCGGATAATTCATTCAGAGCGGATTGGATAGCGCCCACGGGAGCTTCATGGGTCAAGATCACCACGGGAACGAAACCGTCTTTATCATCATGTTCATCTTGTACCAAGGAGGTGATACTGATTCCATAGTTTCCCAAGATCTCAGCTACCTTACCCAAGGTGCCCGATTCATTTTTGAGGGAAAGGCGTAAATAGGAGCGTTCCAAACGCTTTTCTACCGGGATCCACTCGGGAGCGGGGTTGGCATTCCAGCTCAATGGAATACGGGAATGCGCATCTCCGGCAAGATCACGTGCCGCGTCTACCACATCGGCAACTACCGCACTGGCGGTAGGCAAACGGCCAGCACCGCGGCCATAGTAAAGGGTTTCATCCACGACATCGCCGGCAACCATCACCGCATTAAAACTCATATGCACATTACTCAACATATGGTCAACGGGGATCAATACGGGCTGAACGCTTACAGAGTAGCCTTTTTCACTTTGGTCAAGCATGGCGAGTAATTTTATACGATACCCTAACTCCGCTGCAGTTTTCACATCCAGAGGATCAATCCCACGAATACCATCTACGGGAACGTCTTCGAGCTTCAGAGGCACTCCGAAGGCGATTTGTGAGAGCAGTACCGCTTTGTGGGCGGTGTCCCAACCATCTACATCCAAACTGGGTTCGGCTTCCGCATATCCCAATTCCTGTGCTTGTTGCAGTACGATATCAAAATCGATCCCCTCCCGCTCCATACGGGTAAGAATATAGTTACAGGTCCCATTCATGATTCCGCAAATACGGGTGATGGGATTTGCGACCAGCCCTTCTCGAAGAGCTTTGATGATGGGAATACCGCCAGCGACCGCGGCTTCGAAAAAGAGGTCGACCCCATTCGCTTCTGCAGCGGCCATCAATTCGGGTCCATGTTCTGCCAACAAGGCTTTATTGGCGGTAACCACAGATTTCTTAGCTGCAAGTGCCTCTAGAACGAATTTTTTTGCAATGGTGGTGCCACCGATTAATTCAATGATGATGGCGATATCCGGATCTTGAAGTACCTCCATGGCATCCGTGGTGAGAATCTCTTTAGGAAGCTCAAAACCGAAATCACGGTCCAGATCCAAATCCGCCGCTTTCTTTAACACTAAGGAGATCCCTGTACGCGCTTCGATCAGCCCATGCTGTTTAATCAGCGTTTCCGCTGTTCCCGCACCGACTGTACCCAAACCTAAAATACCAACATTAACCGTTTTCATACGTAATTTTATACCATTCGTTAAAAGATAAAGAGGCGGGTATTAACACCGAAAACAGGTAAAAGACAAGTGAAAAGCGAGAGGAGTTGGCGCAGAATCGTATTGACGATTCCGCATGATCATGCTTTGTTACGCGCCCAATTTAAACGTCTTTTTTACTAGGTGGTTCCATTATGATGATCATGAAATTTCACAAACTGATTCAATCGCGCTTGCTGTGGTTAGTATTCCTCGGAGTATTAATCATGAGTTTTGTAGGATGGGGTGTAGCCAGTAACACCGGAACAGATCCCGCAATCGCACGTTTGGAACGCACAGTTGTAAAGATCGACGGAAAGGACGTGAGCTTTTTAAAATTCGATACCACCCGTCGCTTACTCGCCAATCAGGCTGGTCAGAAAATTTCGGATGAGATGCTAGAAGAAATGGCAAACACCCATCTCGCAATGGTCGCCTATGCGGAAAATATCGGTATTCAGGTTCCCGAAGAGTTCGCTAGTCAACAATTCGCCTCCATATTTGCTAATGAAGAAGGTGGCGTGGATGAGGATTTACTGGAAAATTTCCGCACAAGCTTGCGTGGGAGCTATATTACCGAGGCTGATTATATACGTTTTATTCAGGAAGAATTGATTTCCCAACAACTTCAACGGACCCTAGCTTCTTCCGTTTTGGTTTCTGGATTTGAAGTTGACCGCTGGGCTGGAACCCAAACCGACTCCTTCACGGTTCAATTTGCGGCGATTACCGCTGAGATCCTTGAGTCAGAGATTATCGTCACGGACCAACAACTCCAAAGCTTCTTTGAGGAAAATATAAACCGTTTCCGTTTACCGGAGCAGCGAGTTGCCAATTTCATCGTTATCAAAGCGGTAGACTTTATGGATGCAGTCGGAGACATCCCTGAATCCGAAATTCTAGATGCGTACATGGCCAGCCCCGAACTGTACGTTCGAAGTGTGGAACAGGAAGCGACCGAAGAAGGCGGAGAGCCTACCACCCTTCAGGAATCGATTCCTCTGGATGAAGTACGTGATCAAATTAGCACGAACCTAAAGCTCGAAAAGGCGCGTAAAAATGCGGGAGCTACAGCATTGACCCATGCCGTCAAAGTTACCCCACGTAGAGGACGTACAGGTATGCCACTAGTCGCCCTTGCAGAATCCGAAGGCCTCGAACTTCAAACTACGGGTGCATTTTCACAGTGGGAAACCATTGAAAACCTTCCCGAAGGTTCCGCAGTTAAAGAGGCTATATTCAAATTGGAGCTCAATGACCTTGGAAAAAGAGCTGGCCCAATTGAGGCTGGTGACGATTTTGTGGTGGTGGAACTCACCGAGATCATTATCCCGCGCCTTCCAGAATTAGATGAGGTTAAGGACCGCGTCCAAGGATCTGCGGAAGCTTTTTACACTCGTGAAGCCGTAGCCGCCAAGGCAGCAGACGTGGTAGAATCGATTCGCACGACTATCAGTGCTGAAAAAAGTTTTGAAGATCTCCTAACGGAAAATGGATTAAGCGTGGTGAGTCCTCCCCCCTTCGATCTCCGCAGCTTAAATCCAAATCGCCCTGTGCTTCCCCCCGAATTAATTCAGGAAATCTCTTCCGCGCAAACGGGTGACGTAGTGGGTCCAACCTCTTCACGCTTCGGCGGATTGTTTGTGAGTTATTTAGCTTCACGTGCCCCGAACCTAGAAGCCGCAGCCGAACTCACTCCTCAAGTGCGCCAAATGCTCGCTCAACAATTATATTTACCAGAAGTATTTGAACGTTTCCGCGAATTACGAATCCTGCCTTTGATTGAAAAGATCGAAACGGAAGCGGTTGAGGTAGACGAAGAAACGGACGTTGAAGAAGCGGCATAAACAGGAGAATGGGTCTCCCGACCCTTTTTTCAAAGACTGAGTAAAAGAATTGGGTCGGGAGCCCCCTTTCTCCTTTAGCCTCTAAATCCCCTAGGGCTAAGGCCCCTCCTCTTTTTGAACCAATTTGTGAAATGTGGGGAGGAACTAAAGCCGAGTTCAAAGGCGATTTCCTTCACTTGTAAGCGAGTTTCTTCCAGAGAATGGCAGGCTAACTCCAAACGTTGTCGGTCATAATACTGGAAAGGCGTTTCTCCGGATTCTTTTTTAAATAAACGGTTTAATTGATTCACACTTAGTCCACAGTGATGGGATAAAGCGGTTTCGGAAAAAGGTTCGCGCATGGGGAAGTGTTCTAGGTATCTCATGGCTTTCATGACCCGATCATCTTTATCTTTTGAATGAGTCATTTCCTCTCCGGACAAAACCATGGCCTCCACATAGACCGATAGCCATTTGTAAAACTGTGCTTCAATACGAAAGTTTTCGCTCAAAGGAATATTCTCACGCCCCACTAATAAAGACTCTTCCGCCCCCCAGGGTTTTAATAAATCGACCAAACCTTTACTGCTACTTTCGAGGTTGGGATAGGTGGCTGCCTTGAAGATCCTACTACGCCTACGGCAAAACAAGGGAGCTCCACCTAACAGATGCAATTGAAAGCGAATCGAAATAATCTGAGCTCGTGGAGAAAAGTGCTGGGCGGTAGCTTCGGTTCCAGGAAAAAGCCATTGACCTGCTTTAGCATCCAGCACTCTCTCCTTTTCCACAACCCGCACACGTCCCCTCTGAATTAACCAACAGGCGGTCATGTCCGCGAAGGAGCTGGTTGAATTTATATAGCGGGGAGCAACCTCCCCCTGATTTGCCCATACTAGGCGACTTTTGCAATTATCCAGATCCATACAAGGAACTGCAGAAGAAATATTCAGAATAGTCATGGTTAAATACTATATCTTTATAGTTATTTCTTACAAGTGAATTCCCTTCACCTTTCGATTCCTAATCCGCATAAAGTAAGCTTTTAATTCCCACCTATCTTTACACCTTATGAAAACTGACCTGCTTGTTTATTCCGGATCGATCGCCGCCATTTCTGCCGCCCTTGCAGCGAAAGCCAAAGGAAGGGATGTTGTCTTATTCACTCACCGAAATTTCTTAGGGGAGGATATCTGTGATAGTCTTCGGTTGGCACTACCGGACGAGTTAGATCTGAGTGAGCCCTTGGCTAGACGTCTTTACGGTGAAGCAGCTGAGAAAGGCGAGTTACTACGACCCATGCATATCAAACGGGAATTGGATCGAGTTTTGGCCGAGGCGGATATTCCGGTGTTGCTGGGCGCCGCGCCAGCACGATTTCTCCATGAGGAAAATCAACCATGCACAGGTCTACGAGTCCATAACCGATCCGGAGACGTTGATTTAGAATTCAATCAAATTTTGGATGGCTCTCTACAGGGGGATCTATTCCGCATGGCAGGAATCCCGCTCAGCGAGCCCTGGTCTGACGTACATGTGATTCGGAGGGTGATCGGTGGTGATACGAGTAACCCAGAAGAATGGGTGAGTGAGGGTGACGTCGAGTTCCCTCATGGGGACACTACACTGCGTGCGCCTCTCTGGGCACATCGCTCGAAAGTCCAGCTAGAAGATACCTCCTGGGCCGCGTGGATGAAACTTGAACAGGAAAACCGACTAAAAGCCTATCGGCCCGGGCAGGAAATGTCCGCAGATGGGATTTTTGCACTAACCGGAGAGCATCTTCTCCCCGAAGAGAATGTAACCGAGGCAAACGGAGATTTCCGTCAGGTTCCGGCAAGTGCAGTTTCGGCACTAGATGGAAAACTTTGGCTGACCGGTCCCCTTGCGCATGTGGATGAGACAACCCGGGAAAAATTGATTCGTCATGATCACGCGATCGCTTTCGGTCAGCATATCGTCTCGCTCCTTCCTGAGAAGATATCGAATGCCAAACTTAAAAGTTCAACGTCATCCATTGAAGTCGATGTCCTCGTCGTTGGTGGCGGTACCGGCGGCGCACCGGCAGCCATTGCCGCAGCCCGATCTGGTAAAAAAACCTTGGTGGTCGAATATCTTTCTGGGCTAGGTGGGGTTGGAACTCTGGGATTGATTGGGAAGTATTGGTTTGGGAACCGAGTAGGATTCACGGCAGAGGTCGATCAGGGTGCACGAGAGAAAACTACAAAGGAATTCAGTGCAGGTAGCTGGGATGTGGAAGCTAAGATGCAGTGGTACCATGAGGAGATCACCAACGCCGGAGGTGCGATTTGGTACAAAACCATGCTTTGCCGAGCCTTAACCGAAGGTAACCGCGTAATCGGAGCCGTTCTCTGCACCCCTCGCGGTGAAGTTGAGGTACGGGCCAACTGTGTGGTGGATGCCAGTGGCGCTGCCGAAGTGGCCTTCTCGGCTGGGGCGGATACCGTGTCTATCGGGCAGGGGCATTTAGCAGTTCAGGGGACAGGGTTGCCCGGACGTAATCCGGGGGCAAACTATACCAATACAGATTATGATTTTGTAGATGACAGCAATGCAAAGGATATCGGATCCGCTCACGTCACCGCCCGGGAAAAATTCAAGAACGCCTTTGATGCCGGACAGCATTTAGACAGCCGTGAACGACGTCGGGTGGTGGGCGATTATGAAATCACGCCCATGGATATTCGGCTGACCAGGGTATTTCCCGACAGTCTGATTAAGGCCAAAAGCAATTTTGATACCCATGGATTTACCATCCATCCTCTGTTTATGGTCGTCCCTCCGGATCATGATGAACAGCAGGCATTCATTCCTCTACGTGCTTTGTTGCCGAAAGGACTAGATGGAATTCTGGTAACCGGACTAGGGATCAGCGCTCACCGCGATGCCATGCCGGTGATTCGGATGCAGGCTGACGTGCAAAATCAAGGCTACGCGGCTGGCATCATAGCTGCAATGGCCACGGATGGGCGAGTTCGGGAGTTAGATATCTTAGACATCCAAGAGCAACTCGTAGCTAAAGGAATTTTGGATCCAGAAATTAAAGGGGCCAAAGACAGTTTTCCTCTATCCGATGCCGACATCGATGAAGCCCTCGCGGCTTCAGTGGACGATGCCAATTACATTGATCGCATTTTCACCTTACCCGAAGCCGAGCGAATGCAAAAATTGATTAACGCGTTTACATCTGCCGAAAGTGAAAAAGCCAAACAGCATTTTGCTTTTGTCTTAGGTATTCTGGGAAATAACCAGGGATTCGATACGCTTCTTAAAGGCGTAAGCGAATCCTCCTGGGATGAAGGATGGAATTATACCGGCATGGGCCAGTTCGGTCAAAGCATGAGCACCTTGGATGCACACATCATCGCCTTAAGTCGCTGTAAAAATAGTGAAGCCTTGCCCGTTCTCCAAGAGAAAGCTGGGACGCTTCCTTCCGACGGGGCCTTCTCCCACTATCGCGTGCTTGCCGAAGCCTTAGAGACGATTGGCGATCCCAAAGGGGCTTCGGTATTAAATCTTCTACTCCAAAAACCGGGGATCATCGGCCACCATCTGCACGATACAGCTGATCGACTGAAAACCGCCACCGATAATACCCAAGAAACCGAATTTCGAAATCGTGCCCTTATCGAATTACATTTGGCAACCGGACTCTATCGATTGGATTGCAAAAACAAAACCGCGAAGCTAGTCTTGGAAAATTATGCGGAAGATCTGAGGGGACTATTTGCGGCTCATGCGAAGCGGTGTTTGAAAAACTAAGGAGGGGCGGCGGGCAGCCGTCCAACTAGTTCGGTAGTTGACGGCAGGACGCGGGCGCATCCCACAATTGGTAAAAGTCGGCATCGGTATAGGAATCGCTAGCGAAACCACAATAAGTAAAATGAACCCACTTATCGTGTGAATTATCGCCATCAGAATGGTTCGATTCTGATCCCGACAGCGATACCGATTGGGATTTAAAAGAATAGGAGTATTCACTTCGCTAGACTAAATGTAGTTTACGGTTTTTTGGCTCGTTTTACATCCCTGTATTTCAGATTGTTTTGAGAAAATAGACGATCTGTGGTCCCGCATGCGGAACCTACAGCCACCCTGCGAAAAGTGGCCGGAGCCGTTTACGGCCCGGAAATTACGTGTAATTTTGAGGTGATTTGAACCAAGAAATATCGTTTTCATGAAACGAATTTTCTAGGTCCAGTGAAATAAATACCCCTATAAAACAATTGTGGAATACGCCCCTTGAGACACCGTTGCTCCATATCCGTGTTGACATTCCTCCATAATTTCAAAAGGGTTAGAATCCAATGAAAAAATCTATCCGCCCTCATATCCTGCTTATCACTACCGATCAACAGCGTCACGATTCACTGGGGATCAACGGGAATGATATTCTAGAGACGCCCTTTCTGGATTCGTTAGCTGCAGGAGGGGTAAACTTTAAAAATGGCTATGTAACCTGTCCGGTGTCTATTCCGGCGAGGCGGACCTTGCTGAGTGGTCAGCATCCAAATACTCATGGCCTGAAATACTTTAAGGACGGACTGGACTGGACCCCACCCTTCACCCTGCCAGAAATTTTAGGCGATGCGGGATATCAAACCCAATTAGTAGGCAAACTCCATATGCACCCCATGGGGAAACGTTACGGATACGACCATATAGTGCTAAGCGAAAGCTCGAACTGGCGGCCCACATCGAAAACCCAAGACCGCAATGATTATGTGCGGTGGTTAAAATCTCAGGGAATTGATGACCATCCAGCTTCCCATGGAATCAGTGAAAACGGTCGGTTGGTGCACCCCTACCCGCTTGAGGAACGCTATCATCAAAACAATTGGCTGGCCCGCGAAGCGGTACAATTTCTGACCGAAGACCGCGACCCGGAATCACCCTTCTTTTTACATTTGAGTTTCTTTCATCCGCATCCCCCCTTCGTTCCGCCCAAGAGCTATTTAGAGCGTTATGAGAAGAAAGATATCCCAGCACCGGTGTGTGGAGAGTGGGTACATGACCACGAAGTAAAGCCAGGGACGCCACCGGACTCCGCGGTAGGGCCCTTTGACCCGGAAATCATGAAACGGGCGACTGCAGGGTATTACGCGCTGATTAATCACATCGATGACTGTGTTGCCCACGTGATCGAACGCTGGAGAGAGTACGGAAACGATCGCGCTAAAGAACCACTTTATGTCATTTTCACTTCTGATCATGGTGAGATGCTCGGGGATCATCAACTTTTCCGTAAAAGCTTAGGCTACGAGGCATCCTGCCATGTTCCCTTATTTATCGCTGGATTTAATGTGGATATTGAAAAAGGGACTTCCGAGGAACTGCATAGTTGGGAAGATATTCTACCCACCATTGCCGATCTGGCAGAAGTCGAAGTCCCAGGACCAGTCGATGGCAAAAGCATGGCGAGCGCCTTACAAGGCCATCGCGATACTGGCCACGAGTGTATTTACGGAATGTGTGGTGGGTCACATCGAAATCACTGGTTGATGGACGGGAGATACAAATATATCTGGTTCCCCACAACAAACGAAGAACAGTTATTCGATCTCAAAAACGACCCCAAAGAGACCAAAGATCTTTCGGGAGATGCCAAGCTACTTGAACCCATACGTAAAAAAATCGTAACATATATGGATGATGCGGATCGGGTGGATTATCAGATTAAAAATCTGACCCCCTGCAAGAATCAACCACCGAAAGTCTTTTTTGGTTAACTAACTGTACCTACCTGTTGTGGACTGCGGCGAATCCAAGCGACGAGTAAAGATACGGATATGAAACTCGGATTCTTGAAGGCATCCTCTTGAATCCCACCGAAGTGGGGTACTCCTACCTAGTTCAGAGTCCTTCCGTTCACGGAGCTTCAGACGAGGCGTTTACGGTTGTGTCGTCGTTTCTAAACTCAGGTTACATTAACTTAGGTTTCAAGCCGATGGACTCCGAAATTTTTTCATACGCAATAGGGATCATATACCCAGGCAAAGTTTTTCTCAATTCAAGTTCCCATTCGCTTTTCCAATCTACATCCACAAAGGCTTTGGGTCTGTGACCGAAGTCTTTATCTTCGACGGGGATAACGACGGCTTGGGTGATCCCTTTCAGGTTCATCAGCGCGGTTTCGATTTGTTCGGGTTGAATATTTTCACCCCCGGAGATAAATTGCCTGTCCAGTCGACCTTCCACAAACAAGATTCCGTCTTCTAGTCGACCTTTGTCTCCGGAATGTAACCAGCCATCTGCCTGTAGATGTTTGGCGGAAACGGATTCGCCTCGAATTAAGATTTCATCTTCATCGGATATCTTTACTTCGGCATGGGAAAGGATTTTGCCTGACCCGACCACAGATTCACCGGGGGGGGTGGCCGCGATTTGGGAGGCGGTTTCGGTCATTCCATAACTTGTGGCTAGAGGTAGACCCAACGTCCGGCACAGTTCAAGTAAAGAGTCAGGCAGTGGAGCCCCGCCCAAAAGAATTCGTTTGAGACCGGTTGGCGGGCGTTCGCGCAAAAGGCGAAATAGTTGGGTCGGTACCAAGGACAGATGCGTAGGCCGTTGGTTTTCTATACTCTGAGATAAGCTCGCCTCGGCTTCAGGGAAAACCACGGTCGCTCCCGCCAGTACACATCGAAAAACAATCGCCAGTCCACCCACGTGATACAGCGGTAAGGGACAGAGCCAGCGGTCGCCCAGATCTAAAGGAGCTTGTTGGTTTGCGGCTTTGGCAGAAGCCAAATGGTTGGCCAAGCTGTGCGGAACCGTCTTGGGCGTTCCACTACTCCCAGAGGTAAACAAGACTGTGGCTATTTTATCCGGAAAAACCTTTCGATTTTCCGAATGCTCGGTTCCGAACTTAGGAAGTTCGCGTAGGAGCTTTTCCGCCTGCCCGAGCTGTCGGTCGGAGACGGCCAGGGAACCTAGGAAATCGCAACATTCCTGAATCCGAGCCTCGGGAAGTCGCAAATTGAGCGGACAGAGGATTGCTTGTTCGCGCAGGCAGGCAAAAAGGAAGCATACCCAGTGAGGGGAGTTAGGAAGCAGAGTGGCAATTCGCTGCCCGCCATGCACCTGAGTTTGATATCGCGAAGCGAGGGTGTCCGCCTCGAGATAGGTCAGCGACTCGGTAACAGATTCAAGAAAAGGCTGATCCGGATTCCGGAGCGCCTGCTGATAGAGCGGGCAATCCATTTTTGATCCGCAGGTAGCTTAGCGGTTCTCCATGTTTACGAAAGGACGCATAGGCTCACCAGCATAAATCTGTCGCGGACGGCAGATACGGCGGCTTTCATCGGCACGGAATTCGAGAAGGTGCGCCAACCATCCGGCCATACGGCCCATGGTAAACATAACCGTGAACATTTCTTTAGGAATGCCCATGGCTTTGTAAGCGATACCGGTATAGAAATCGACGTTTGGATATAAATTACGAGAAACGAAATACTCGTCTTCCAACGCAATTTTTTCTAGTTCCATGGCGGTGTCGACCAAAGGTTCGTCCACGCCGAGCTTTTCGAGTAAATCATCCACTACACCTTTAGCAATGATCGCGCGAGGATCGTAGGTTTTGTAAACTCGGTGACCGAAGCCCATAAGTTTGAAGGGGTCATTCTTGTCTTTCGCACGGGCGATGATGGATGCGAGGTCCCCATCGTTCATTTGAATATACTCAAGCATTTTAATAACCGCTTCGTTGGCTCCACCGTGGAGGGGGCCCCAGAGAGCGCCGATTCCACCGCCGATGGCTGCATAGACATTTGCATCGGAACTGCTGATCATTCGGACGGTCGAGGTAGAGCAGTTTTGCTCGTGGTCGGCATGAATAATTAAGAGTTTTTCCAAGGCATCGGCCATGATTTTACGACGCTCTACGGAAAGATCTTTTTCGAACATTGAGTGCAAAAAGTTTTCTGCATAACCCATGCCAGGTTCAGGATGAACATAATTCATACCGCGTTTACGACGATAATCGTGGGCAGCAATCAGCGGAGTTTTTGCCAAGAGGCGAACCACATCCATGTCCATATTGTAAAATTTCTCGTCGCCAAGGTCTCCATAGAATCCGGTTAGAGAGAGGACCACGCTTGCAAGAACAGACATCGGATGTGAACGCGCGGGGTAGTGATTGAGTAGTTCCTGGAGGCTCGGACCGAGGTAAGCGTTTTCGGAGATGAGTGAATTCCATTGTTTATAATCAGCTCGGTTGGGCAGGTTACCTGCCATCAAGAGGTAAGCTGTTTCAAGGAAGTTACAGTTTTTGGCCAAATCTTTCAGTTCGTATCCCCGATGATGGATCACGCCTTTTTCCCCATCCAGATAGGTGATAGAACTTACACAGCTACCGGTATTCCCGTATCCGGGATCCAAGTTGATATAGCCGGTTTCTTTACGGAGCTTAAGGCCATCAATTGCCTGTTCATTTTCTATTCCACAGAACGTGTCCATGGTTAAGCTTTTTCCGTTAACTTCTAATTTAGCTGCGTCTTTCGATATTTCGATATTCATGTGTATAATATTAATAAAAGGATTAAGTGGAGGAAACTAATCATATTTACGTGGAAAGGCAAGTGAAGTTTCACATCTGGTTGCTTTAAACGAAGCATGAAGCGGTGGCGAGCAACCGCTCTATGCGGGCTCTACCCAGCGATCTTGAGTTCGCATGAGACGTTAATAGATTCTGAACTAGAGCAGACTACAGGTCTGATGCAGGGAAAGCCAACTATTCTACATTACATGTATGAAGGTACCTCTACAGCATATTTTTCCAGGATGGAGATCTTGGGTCATAAGAAATTTAAAGAACTAGAGCACGAAAGGGAAGTTGTATGAGGCATTCCCCCTCGAGGTACATATGAAAACATTCAAGATGAACCATTATTAGCTCTAGATGCCTTACTATCAGACCATAAACCTTATGATCACAGTCCATTTGGGTGCGTCGCTAACTATCTGACTATCACAGAGGTGGAATTCGCGGGCATAAAGCAAATGCTTGATTTTATGAAGTAGCCCATTCCTTATCCCCGAAAAATCACTGGGGTGAAGCATATTCAGCGAGTGATGGGGAATTCGAAGACTCTACATGACGTTGATTCTCCAGGAATGGAAAGTGTTTGGAAACGTTTGTTTGCGTTGGCGGATGATGAAAAGACCGCGGAGAATCTTCGGCAGGGTTTGGTGGAGTGGTTTCGAGAGATGGGGTAAGGTGGTGGGGAAGTTCGCGGTCCGTGAGTAGGAGGGTCGGCGTCCTGCCGTCCAGCTATAGGTAGTTGACGGCGGGACGCCGACAGTCCCTATTTTTTGACTCTATTCCATAATTTATGCTCAAAGCTTGAATGACCTAGGGTTTTGGTTATGGAATGGGCCTCAAAATAACCAAAGAGGATTTTATGAATATTTTAGTATTACCCGGTGATGGTATTGGACCTGAAGTTTGCGAGGAGGCTGTAAAGACGCTTAAGGTCCTTGCGGAAAAGAAAGGAGTAGAGATTTCGTTTAGCGAGGATCATGCAGGAGGTTCTGCGATTGATACCTATAACGATCCCATGCCCGATTCGGTCATTGAAAAAGCACGCGCTTCGGATGCGGTGCTTTTGGGTGCCGTGGGTGGCGAGAAATGGGATCATTTATCCGGCGCTATGCGTCCGGAGTCCGGTTTGCTTAAAATTCGCAAAGAATTAGGCGTATTTGCCAATCTTCGTCCGGTTTCGGTAACGCCAGCCTTGGCGGACGCCTCCCCTCTCCGTCCGGAAGCGATTGCAGGAACGGATATGCTGGTGGTTCGGGAATTAACTGGTGGTATTTATTTTGGCGAGCCCCGCGGTCGCTCGGGTGAGGTTGGAAATGAAACCGCTTTTAGCACCATGGTCTATACAACTGCAGAGATCGAACGGGTCGCTCGGGTAGCCTTTACCTGGGCACGCCGACGCGGCGGTCGAGTTTGTTCTGTAGATAAAGCCAACGTGTTAGTGGTTTCCCAGCTCTGGCGTGACGTAGTAATCGCTTTGCACGAAAAAGAATTTTCCGACGTTGAATTGAGCCACATGTATGTGGACAATGCCGCGATGCAATTAGTGGTGCGCCCAAGCCAGTTTGATGTCATTCTGACGGGAAACCTCTTTGGAGACATCCTTTCGGACGCTGCAGCCACATTGGGTGGATCGTTGGGATTACTTCCATCCGCGTCGGTTGGTGGTCCGGTAGGGCTGTTTGAACCGGTACACGGAAGTGCACCTGATATCGCCGGAAAAGGGATTGCAAACCCAGTGGCGATGCTTCTGAGTACCGCCATGATGATGGATGAACTAAAGCAACCCGGAATTGCAGCTGCCATTCGTGCGGGTGTGAATAGTGCACTGGACGCAGGTTTGCGCACAGCCGATCTGCATCGTGAAGGCAAAACCACGAAGGTGAGCACCAAAGAGATGGCGGAACATATTCGGTCAGCCGCTTTGGAAGCTCTATAAGAAAACCACGAGTGAATAAGCCTTCGCATAAAACTACGGCAATAGAGGCATTAAAGTCAGGCGAATCGAAATGGAACGTATCAATACGGTTCTTCACTTATTCCGTCTTGCTTCGCGCCTATTCGGGTTTATTGATAAGGTAATCTATCATGAATCAAACACCTTCCTTCTATGCCCGGCCGCTTCTGATCACTTTTCATTGCGGGGTATATTTCCTCTATTTTGCGGTGTTTATGATGAGCATTTCGAATGCGAATCTTGTAGGGCATTTTGATAGTGTAGGTACAAACTTCATCAGAAACATGCTCATTCTAATGAGTTTTTGTTTCGTGGGATATATTGGCTTATGGAATCAGCGGCGCTGGAGTATTCTACTTCTACTCCTCTCAGGAACCCCCTTTTGTGCTTATGGATTTATAGTTGGAGAACCAGCTTTGCTGAATTTCCTGCCTTTGATTGCGGCGATAACCTGTTTTCCTCTCTGGCCGGTATTGAAAAAGCCTTAGAATCGTCAATAAATTTCTCGCACTCTTAAGATGGCTCTGCATACTCTGAATAAATTGATTCAAAAGGTGATTAAAGTTTATGACGTCGATGAAGCGCCCCTTACAAGTACTGGTCTTGGATGATGATGAAAAAATTCTCCGGTTATTACAGATTTTTTTACGCCAACTAGGGTATCAAGTACGTACCGCTCCAAATGGTCGCGAAGGCATTCAAATGATGCTGGAGAGTCAGTTTGACCTCATTATTGTAGATGTACAAATGCCGGTCGTGGATGGCTTTGAATTTGCCGAGGAAACCTTGCGCTTATGGCCTTGGGAAAAGATCATTATTTGTACCGGTCGATTAGATCGCAACGTAGAACGGAAAGCCAAAAATTTGGGGATTAAGTCCATTTTAGAAAAACCCCTAAGTTTCAATACTCTTGAAACGGCCATTCAGAAGGTGTGTGGGTCATCGGATGCCCTAACAGACGAGCCATCGGATATGGATTTCTATAATATGGGCTTTGAGCTCAGTCACCTGAGAGGCTTTACTCACGAAATAGCTAACCATCATCATTTTGGTAAAACCACTACGGATTACGCCCGAGTGATTCATAAAATCATCCCTTGCGAAGCTGCAGGTGTGTTTGGCATGGAGGGTGATTACAATAAGCTCTCCATTTACGGAGAACTACCACTTGCAGAGTCGTTCGTATCGGATATTTCTAAGAAAATTCAATCCCACCTTGAATTCTTCAGTGGAGAACCTCTATCTGGAATGCCTCAGGCGGAGATGCAAATTTTAAAAAGTCCCGGGAAAGAACTTACATCAAAAGAATATTACGCGTTGATGACTCCCATTGCGGGAACGCGGGACGCGAAAGGTATGATCTTTATTGTTCTGAAAGGAAAACAGGCTGACCGACCCAAACAATTAAATAGTTTGATGGTCTGTGCACACCACCTTTCCACTTTGCTTGAACTGATGGAAACCTTTCATGAGCACTCTATTCACAATCCGCTAACTGGGCTTTACACCAAATATTACTTAGATGAGCAGATTAAGAATACATGGGAGATTGCGCAGAGTCGTAAACACCCCATGGGCCTTTTAAGTTTGGATATAAATGAGTTCAAAGCGGTGAATGAAACTTATGGATTTCCTGCGGGGGATGAAGTACTCAAAAAAGTCTCGGGAATTATTCGGGGTCACTTACAAGCCACCGAAATTGCGGCCCGGCGAAGCGGGGACGAGTTCTGTGTACTCATGCCATATGCCAGCGCGGAGAGGGCTCAAGCCCTGAGCAAACAACTCGTCAAAGAAATTGAAAGTTTAAATCCGATCATTAATTCTGCACCGATAAAGTTATCGGTCTCCATTGGATTGGCGCTTACGGTGGAGGGTCATGGCATCACCTCTAGCTCCCAACTAGCCGAGTGTGCTGAACATGCCCGCTTCGTGGCTAAACGAACCGAAGGTGTTTCGATCTCTTCATGGACCGAACTAAAGGAATCCGGTGAAGCCAGCTATAATTTGCACCCGGTCTTAGTTGTGGACGATGACCCGCAAATTCTGGTTTTGATCAAAAGACTCCTGAATAAAAATATGTACGATGTGACATGCGTGGGCTCCGTAGCAGAAGCCATGTCCCTACTTCAACAGGGCAATCGCTATGAAGTGATGCTTACCGATTTAGCCTTACCTCTTCAGGATGGAACGGAAATGATTCGTTTAGGTCAGGAGGTCGATAGCGGAATGGTTTCCGTAGTGATCAGCGGAAATATTTCCCTAGACTCTGAGCAAACGCTCTATCAACGGGGAGCCTTCGATATTGTGAAAAAACCTTTTGTACCGGATCAACTTCGAGCGGTAGTGACTAAAGCGGTTGACCACCATACCCGTTCTGTTCGGAAGAACACAGATTCCTAAAATTTCCGTTAACGGTAGTCACTTCGCGGCTTGACCTGAGGGTTATGATTCAGGGGGATAGTCGAGCGAAAGGCTCAGATCGTATTTTCTTCCTAAAACTAAATCCCGTTACATCTCATTTTTCAAGCATTTTACGGATTGGTGTGAAAAATTGTTTTAGTCTTTTTCTGAAGGTACGAAGTTCATAGCGACGCCGTTGATGCAATAACGCAGACCGGTAGGTTGGGGTCCATCAGGGAAAACATGTCCTAAGTGCCCTTCGCACACTGCGCAATGTACTTCGGTACGAACTCCAAAAAAGGAGCGGTCTTCTTTTTTACCTACGGCTTCCGCCGTGAATGGTGCATAAAAACTTGGCCAACCGGTTCCGCTCTTAAACATAGTTGCGGAAGCGAAAACAGGAGTACCACAACCGGCACAAACAAAATTTCCTTCGCGTTTTTCTTTCAGCAACTCACTAGTGAAAGCTCTCTCAGTTCCCTCTTTGCGTAAGACACGATATTCTTCAGCAGACAGTTTCTCTTTCCACTCTGCGTTAGTGACAGGAAGGTCTGGTTTAGCGTCTTCTGGAAAGGTTTTTTGCATAGGAAGTAAGAGGAAAGTTAGGGCTAAAAGGATAAATTTCATGATCTAAGATAATCCGAATTGTGAAATGCACAAAGATTCCGATTGTTTTTTTTAACATTTCGACTACGTGGATCAATCTTTATCACCTTTTCCCGGAGCCCTTCGTGACCCCCCCAAGTATTCGTAATATCGGAATTATTGCCCATGTTGACCATGGTAAAACCACTTTAGTAGATGCTATGCTGCATCAGGGAGGCGTTTTTCGTGAAAACCAAGACGTCGCAGACCGCGCCATGGATTCCATGGACCTCGAACGCGAAAAAGGAATTACCATCAAAGCGAAGAATGCGTCTTTGGTATGGAAAGACACAAAAATCAACATCGTCGATACTCCTGGACACGCCGATTTCGGTGGCGAGGTAGAGCGAATTTTAAAAATGGTCGACGGGGTTATCCTTTTGGTCGATGCCACAGACGGTCCACAAGCCCAAACCCGTTTTGTGCTTCGTAAAGCTCTGGAGCAAAACTTGCACTTAATGGTTTTGGTGAACAAAATGGATCGCCCTACGGCCAATCCACTTAAAGTTCATGATCAGGTGCTAGATTTACTTTTAGAGTTGGATGCGAATGAAGAGCAGTTTCACGCTCCCTTCATCTATGGTTCCGCTTTGGGCGGCTATGTGGTTAAGGAATTAGAAGATCCACGTGAAAACTTGAATCCTCTGTTTGATGCGATCTTGGAAAACTTCCCTGGGCCAACGGTTCAGCCAGACGCGCCTTTCCGTATGTTGGTCAGTAATTTAGATTGGACCTCCTATGTAGGCCGTATCGCCATCGGCTGTATGAGAGAGGGCTCTATCAAAAAAGGGGAACAAATTCGTCGCCTGCCTCATGAAGGAAACACCGAAAGTGGAAATGTGATGAAGCTCTATGGTTTCACAGGGATGGGACTCACCGAAATCGAATCGGCTGAAGCTGGTGAAATTATCGGCATCGCGGGCTTCGAAGACGTATTTATTGGAGAAACACTTTGCAAAAACGAAGACCAAAAAGCTCTTCCCTTTACCGCGATCGATCCCCCTACCCTACAAATGCTTTTTTGTGTAAATGATGGACCTTTCACAGGGAAAGAAGGCAAGTTCCTTACCTCTAGACATTTACGTGATCGTTTAGTGCGTGAAATGTACACCAATGTGTCCATGAATGTGAAAGAAGCGGAAAATGGTTCTTCTTTCATTGTTCAGGCCCGAGGGGAACTTCAAATTGCGGTTCTCATGGAAACCATGCGTCGAGAAGGATTCGAAATGTTGGTTTCAAGGCCGGAAGTAATTATTCAGATCGACGAAAATGGCCGGAAAACGGAACCTTTTGAAAATGTATGGTTAGATATTCCGGAAAACACTCTTGGTGATTTAATGCAGTCTCTGGCGTCCAGAAAAGGCGAAATCACCAACATGGAACACCAAGGCGGTCGAGTCCTTTTAGAAGCCGTTTGTCCCACTCGTGGGTTGATCGGTATTGACGGATATCTCACCAACCTCACAAGTGGTGAAGGTGTGCTTAGCCATATGTTTAAAGAATACGGACCCATGGCTGGTGATATTCCTTCACGCAAAACAGGTGCACTGATTTGTGGTGCACAAGGAACCTCTACAGCCTATGCGCTAGATACCATTCAAGAGCGGGGGAAATTATTTATTGGACCGGGTGAAGAAGTGTATGACGGAATGGTCATCGGAGAAAGTAGCCGTCCCGGCGATCTCCCCGTGAACCCCACTCGGGCCAAACAAATGTCCAACGTTCGCGCATCCGGCACAGACAGAGCCATTATGCTTGAGCCTCCGATGGAACTTTCTCTGGAAAGAGCTATTGAATTTATTTCGGATGACGAGTTTGTTGAAGCTACCCCTAAAAATTTACGTATTCGGAAAAAAATCTTGGATCCAACCTTACGTAAACGTCAGAGTAGGGCTTCAAAAAAGGGCTGATGTCGAAGACGCAGACAGGGCCCTACATAGCCTTACACGGAGATCAGTTTTTATGAGGGTTCATCCGTGTAAGTAGATGCGGATCCCTGTTGGTCTGTGTCTTCTTGCAACGCGTCTAACACCTTGATATCCGCTCGGCTAAAGGGTAATTCCCTGCACTCTGCTAATGTGACCCAACGGAAATCTGCGCAGTCTAGACATTGGGGCGTATCCCCCCGCCAGTGGCAATGATGAAGCGTCATCCGTAAATGAAAATGGGAGTAGGTATGCTTGACCCGGAGGAATTCGTTTTTCACTTCCACTTTTATACCCAGCTCTTCCAATAGCTCGCGATAAATACAGTCAGCCATAGTCTCACCAGCTTCCACTTTCCCCCCCGGAAATTCCCATAGTCCCCCCAACATTTCCTGCTGATTACGGCGAGCAATCAGGAAAACCTTAGCGTTTTTCCAAACGATTCCCGCCCCGACCGGAACCGTTGGGATAGGCTTTTTTTTCGATTTAAAGGGATAGTTTTCAGGATCCCCCTTTTTTCGCCCTCTGCAAATAGCAGCCAAGGGACATTCGGAACAACGAGGTTTTCCCGAGGTACACACCGTGGCCCCCAGTTCCATCATGGCTTCGTTAAAATTGCCGGGCGGGTGGTCTGCTAACAGTTTCGTAGCTAACCATTGTAGCTCTTTCTTCACCTGTGGTTTTCGAATATCATCTGGGATAAGGCACAGTCGTGTCAAGACCCGCTCTACATTACCATCTAAGACGGCATATGACTGGTTGAAAGCCAAGCTCATAATAGCAGCCAAGGTATAGGGACCAATACCTTTAAGAGCAGTTAAGGTTTGAGGATCAGAAGGTATGATCCCTTGATGAAACTCGACCACTTGACGTGCTCCGGCATGTAAGTTTCTGGCTCGAGCGTAATATCCTAACCCTTCCCAGCATTTTAATACCCGTTCTTGATCCGCATTGGCAAGAGACTCAACGGTCGGAAAACGCTTCATCCATCTTTCGAAATAAGGGATTACCGTATCTACCCGAGTTTGTTGAAGCATGATTTCCGAAACCCAAACTCTGTAGGGATTTCGGTATTTTCTCCATGGCAGATCCCTCGCCCGATCCGTAAACCAAGGCAAGAGGCCTGATGACACTTCTCGATGGTGGTGGGCAGGTAATCTAGTCTTCATGAAAAAGTAATGATATTATCACGATAAAGTTTGACGAAACAGGTTTAAACACACTAGATTTAAAAGAGTTAAACAATTGTTTTTACAGAATCCCTGACCCGCTGGAGTCCCCACATGGCCGACAAGAAAAGAAAAACTTTACAAATTAAACGTCCTGATGCGAATTCTGCAAAATCCAAGAAGAAAGCACTTCCGAAAGTGAAAATGGACGAAAAAACAGCGACCAGCGCGGTGGACACCGATGAATTGACCGGCATGGGGCCTAAAACGGCTAAACTGAAAAAGCCAGAGGGAACAAATTTAGGTAGCAAAGGGAAAACTACACGTATTGCACTTCCGGATGAAGATAAGATCCGCAGAGCTCGTCGTGCGAATGCAACTCAAGATTTGGATGCGGAGGACGCGCTCCCCAGCGCCGAACAGATTGCACGTGCACAAAAGAATGCAACCATGCCGATCATGATTGATACGGAAAGCGTGGAAGAGGGATACACGAGCAAGTTAACGGATAAAGATGATAACCTTGAAGCCATGGATCGAACCATGGAAATAGATGCGGATGCATTGTCTACTAAAAATATTGCAGACGATTTAGAACAAGCCGATTCAACAAAAGGTGACGGCGATCAGACCATGAAAATCGATCCGGAAGCTCTTAAAACTGCAAATCTGGAAAAAGATTTACAGAAAGCCGCCAATGACACCTCCGATAACGATAAAGATCAAACCATGCAAATTGATCCAGATGCTCTTGCCACCGGAAATTTAGAAGATCTTTTAAATGAGGATGCCTCATCTGTTGATAAAGATCAAACCATGGAAATAGATCCCACTGCATTGGACACCGGTACTCCGGATCCAAGTGGGCAAGATAAGATCATGTCCATGGAAACGATGCAGATGGAAACGATGCAAATGGATTCGATTGCTGACGAGATTCTGGAAGCTGAATCCGATGATTCCCCCACAGCATCTCAGGAAAGCGACTTGACGGTTGCAGAAATGCAAGACAGCTTCAATGCGCAAACCATGGAAATGGATGCGAGCATGCTTGCGGACGAGTTAGCTAAAAAAAATACGGGCGAAATTGCTCCGGCAAAATCAGAAGAAGATCGTTCTCAAACCATGGACCTTTCCAATAATCGTCCCAAAACGATTATGATCAAACGGCCGTCCAAAAAAGCCCCATCCTCTTCTAGTACCCCTACGGTTAAAGCTGTTCGTCCAGATGCGGCTACGATACGGACAGCTCGCCCCGTAACGGCTAGTACGTCCGAACCCAAACAGGACACCAGCCGTATTGATGTACCTGGCGAGAGCGGTTCCGTAGCGAAAGAAGGTAAAACGATCAAACTTCGTCGTCCATCGGGTGCTCCCGCAAATCGCTCTAGAGATCATATTTCACGGGTAGCTGAAAATGCAGGATTATCCATGAATGATGATGGATCTGTAACCGCAACTATAAATAACGAACCCGAAATGGGGGCCGCTTGGTTAGCCGTCGCGGTCCTAACCTTGTTAGTATCGGTAGGAGCTATTTATTCCCTCTACGCACACACCAACTCCGAACTTCCTATGCCGGGCCGATTAGTAGATATGAATCAAGAATTGATTCAAGCTCTCTGATTTAATAATAACGGTGGAATTAGTAATCTGGCTGGTTGACCTATCCAGCTTTTGGTTTACTATAGTCGTTTAGTTACAATATATAAAGGAGCTGGAGAGATGGCAGGAAAAACGATAGTAGCAGGACAAGATAATTGGGAATCGGAAATTGAAAAATCTGATGTACCTGTGTTAATTGACTTTTGGGCAGAATGGTGCGGACCTTGTCGGGCCATTATCCCTACCCTTGAGCAATTGGCAGACGACTATGATGGGAAACTAAAAGTCGCAAAAGTTAACGTAGATGAAAATCGTGAACTCGCCCAAAAATACGGTGTTCGTTCTATCCCCTTCCTTATGATCATTAAGAACGGCGAGGTTGTCGAAACGATGGTAGGAGCCTTAGGTAAACCTGAGTTTGTGGCAAAGATTGAACCTCATCTTTAATAATGGATTGCAGATGAGTAGTGGCGGAGAGTCTATCATCAGCCATCATTCGTCATTAAGTTGTCCTCATAAAAAAGCCCGTAGGTATTTCTGCGGGAGTTCTTTTCGGATGAAAACGAACATTCAACATACGACATCGATCGCCAAAAGAAACACTTCAAAGTTCGGCGTTCACTGTTGGATTTCCTGTGTTAGTATTTTTCTTCACAAAAAACCTCTTTTTTGCAGGAGAGGTTTTGGTAAATAATCGATGAACCAATTATAGCACAGTTCCTTATGGTGAAGTAGAAATCTATTTCAATTGGAAGTACATCTTTGTCTGTTTCGATAATGTAAGTTAGGCCGTCGAAAAATAATTAATCCGTTTCGGCGATAGTAGGATCCGTCGCAGCTCACAAGTTGAGGTGTAAAGGATTTTAATTATTCAGTATCAATCAGCGGGTAATTACCGCCGACACTCTAGATTTATTCGGATGAGAACCTTGACCATGATGCAGGGAACCTTATCCACAACTCTCGGCACGTTGCTTTTCGTGGGCCTGCCACGTTCAAAACAGAGTGTCTGGTAAACTCGATTATACATTTAGTAAATCAGCTTGCATTCAAGAGATAGCTATCCATTATTGTTGTATAAGTCCGATTCAACGCTGAAAATCAGCTCCAATCAAATAAAAGGAAAATCATGCGAACAACCAAAAATCTACGCCTACTAACTACGCTTGTGCTCGGAGGAATTACTACATCATCCTTCGGCCAATTATTGATAAATCCAGTCACCCAACTAGATACGGGCAAGACTGAAGGGGCGATTGGACTTGGGGTTTTTAAAACAAATTATGATGCTTCTTTCGAGGGCGCTGCTGATTCAGAAGGTACCATAGAACGTCAATATATTTACGTATCTCTTGCTGCAGGATTTACACCTGCCATCGATTTAATCCTTGCTGGTGCGTTCACATATGAAGCAGAGACTGAAAATTTCAATGATAATGATTCTGGCTACATCATTGGAATAGGAATTCGTGCTAAGTTATACGAGAAGAACAGAAATTCCTTACATGCATTTGGACAGCTGTCTCACTTCGATGAAGATTATGGCCAATTAAATGAAACTGCAGAGCTTTTTGGCACAGAAGCATCCGCAGATGGAACAGAATTACTTTTGGGCTTAGTATATGCATACACAACAACCGACTTTACTCTTTTTGCTGGTGGTTTATTAATTCCCTACTCTGATGGAGAAGCTAAATTCAGGGTTTTCGGAACTGATAGTTCAGGTATGCGGGACGATACCTCAAATCTAAACGTCGAGCGTTCTGAGATCGCCTCATTCATTCTTGGTGGCCACGTAGATTTAGGAGCAGTCCTATTGCAAGCTGACGCCATATTAATTGGAGAAGAATCCTTTCGGGTATCCGTAATTAGGCACTTCTAATCACCAGTAATTTTGTTCGAAGCGACCACGCCACATGGCGTGGTTATTTTATGTAAAATGCATGGGACTTTTTGTATAAACCATTTGGTCGCGTCCAACCCATGGAGGGGCTAGCCAAGGGGGACCGCTCGAATGGTGAAATATGGATCGATTTCAACGACCGCCACTTCAATCTCCCCTAATAACCATATGCATATGTGGTCGATCATGTAGGGGCAGTCAGCGATTTTTAGGTACACCACATAGCAGGACTTTCCATGATGCTTCCCTGTAACTTCAATCATACGCTTTGCCCCTCTACTAGCTGCGCCGTAGGTAAAAGAGCTCTACCTGCAAGCTATGACATTCGCCTCTGTACGATTCAGATAATTCTTTGAACCCATTTCTTTAAGCTCATTATTTAGCGTTATTGAACCATCCTCTGTAAGCCGCCCACTTGGTAAGTGGCAATTGATAAAGGCATCAAGTATGCCTCTATCAGCTCCTATTTGTCCACCTGAGATTATTTTGGTTATCACTGCCTCTCCTCCACTTCATCTAGCCTTTGCCTAACAGCCTCCATCTCGAAAACAATATCCTCTTTCCGTTTTTCTCTGAATTCGCCCCCTTAATATCTGGATAAGATATGAGCCTTGCGAGCGGTGCGTATCGAATTTACAGTCGGACATTCTGATGAACTATTGGTCGTGAGCATCCATTGCCACTTTAACCAACCCGCCTACCTGCCTACTATCCGTTCCGCAAACTCCTCATATCCGTCTCCATGAGTACTTTCATCTCAGTCTCATACCATGCATGATATACAAAAAAGCCCCCTCCTTTTCAGGAGAGGGCTCTTGGCTTGTTATCGAAAAATCGATTACAGCAAGGTTGTGCCGACGGTGAAGAAGAGGTCTTCATCAACATAATTATCGATGTCCAATTCAACAACATATGCAAGACCGAACGTAACAACGTACTCGGACTCAGGAATAGCAACGTCAAGACCAGCACCTAATGTAAGGTGAGAGAATCCGGAGTCGCCTTCGTCAGGATCGGAATAACCCAATGCTGCGCTCAAGCCGAGGCCCAAGTTTTCAGCGAGGTCCATTCCATAGCCGAGTCCTAGTTCCATGTAGAGGCTGCTATCAATAGCACCACTAACACCGTAGTAGAGGCCCAAGCTAAGGTCTACAGGAAGATCATTAGCACCAAAGCTGATGTAAGGCTCACGATCCGCATCACCTTCAGCACCTGGGTAGGTGTATTCCGTGTATCCGATTTCGATAGCAACAGGACTGGCTTCGCCCGTTGGAACAGCGTAACCGAAGAAAAAATCAATTTCGTCGATCTCAGACGTGTCGGTATTCAAGTTGGCCCAAGTACCTACAGAAACCGCACCGTTTAAGATGCTGGTGTCAAAGCCAGGCTGTACGCTTACTTCGTCAGTTAAGGTCGCACCACGGAAGATGTAGGTGGAAGCTACATCAACTGCCACCTGAGCGGAAGCGATCATAGCTGTTGCTGCTAAAGCAGCGCTGGTTAAAGCAATGAATTTCTTCACTGTCATAGTATTCTCTCTTTTTTTGGTTTTTTTCTTTTCGTAACTTTCACCGTAGTTGGCAAAGGCTACATGTTAAAAATTAGTGATGTTCTTGTTATATAATGATGAAAGAAAAAGAATTGTAAAGGCCTTTTTTCTCATTAATGGGAAAGTTATTAACAGGCTAACCCACCGCATCCTGACCGGTTTCTCCGGTCCGAATTCGGATACAATCTGTCATTTCCATTACAAATATTTTTCCGTCACCAATCTTCCCTGTTCTGGCACCTGAGATAATGGCATCAATGGCGGTTTGGGCATAGGGTTCGGTGACTGCAATTTCTATTCGAAGCTTCTTCAATAAGTTCACTTCGATATCCGCTCCACGATAGGTTTCGTGGTAGCCCATCTGTTGACCGCAACCTAAGGCTGTGGTTACAGACATTTTAACAACTTCGCTCTCAAACAAAGCCTGTTTAACCGAGTTAAGCCTGTGAGGTTGGATATATGCTATGATTAGTTTCATGTAGATTTTTTCCGAAAAAGATTAGATAATAAACGGTGGGTCATTGAGTCAGGAAGATTTGGAAACCATTATAGGCTTCCATACCGTGTTCACCAATATCAAGACCACCCAATTCCTCTTCCTCACTTACCCGAATACCAATCGTGTACTTGAGAATCGCGAATATGATCAATGCACTGAGGAAGGAAACCACACCGTATGCAGCAATTCCCAATAACTGCACTCCTACCGAAGTAGTCTCAGGCGAGAAAACACCCACAGCAATTGTTCCCCAGATCCCACATAAAAGGTGCACAGAAAGCGCTCCTACCGGATCATCTAATTTGAGTTTATCGAAGAAGCCTACGCCAAAGACCACAATGACTCCACTGATTGAGCCAATCAGGACTGAATCCATTACGCTGACAACGTCAGCACCAGCTGTCACACCCACCAAACCGGCCAATGAGCCATTCAAGGCCATGGTTAAGTCAGGTTTACGAGACTTCATCCATGAAATCGTAATTGCAGCTAGTACACCAGCCGCTGCGGATAAGGATGTGGTTACAAAAACTTTGGATACCAATTCGGGATCTGCACTAAGTACAGAACCACCATTAAATCCATACCAGCCGAACCAGAGAAGGAACACACCAATAGCGGCTAGGGGTAAATTATGGCCCATGATCGGTTTCACGGATCCATTTACATACTTACCGATACGAGGCCCCAACATCATAACCCCGGCCAGAGCTGCCCAACCACCAACCGAGTGAACGAGAGTGGAACCAGCAAAATCATAGAACCCTTTATCATGTAACCAGCCGTATCCCCATTTCCAAGATCCCATCCATGGATAGAAGAATCCCACAAATATGGTTGAAAAGATCAAAAAGCTTCCCAATTTAATCCGTTCGGCAACCGCACCAGAGACAATTGTCGCACAAGTAGCCGCAAACATGGCCTGAAACAGGAAATCTGTCCAATAGGTATAATTTCCATCTGCATAGGTGAGAGGGTTGTAGTCTACTGGTTCAGAAATTCCCCAACCTGCAAAACCAAACCATTCATTACCCGTACCATCAATGAAACCAGGGTACATGAGGTTAAAACCGCAAATGGCATAAGTGAGCAAGCCGATGGCAAGCACACTGCTGTTTTTGAACAGAATATTCACCGTGTTTTTGGAGCGGGTCAACCCCGTCTCTAAGGTGGCAAAACCTAAATGCATGATAAACACCAAAAAGGTAGCAACCAGCATCCACGTATTATTAGCGCGAAGATTAACATCTTCTAACGTCAAGTCTGCGGCATGTCCCTGTGGGAGAAGTGCAAGCAAAACGGCAAGGACTAAGATAAATTTCATAAGTTATATTTTCGTGTTATACAATACGAACGTCAGGATGACCGGACCGGTGGGAGTTAATCATATAGCAATAGGAATGCCAACAGCAGAATAACTTTCAAAAAATGTTTAAAATGATCTATTATTAATATATATAAGTTATTTATTTAGAAATAAATTCAGAGGACTGTATTTATTAGCAACATTTTTGAATGGGAAATATATAAGTATACATTTTTGTATAAACCCTAACTAAAATCTCATATCAGCAAATAAATGACTTGTATCACTTGATTTATAGTAAAAATAACTCAGTTAGTCAAAATGAAATTCTCAGCCTACATTTCCATTTTAGGGATATCGTTATCCACTCTCCTGTTTGCACAACCACCACAGGGTAAGCCACCGGGACCTTGGTCTCAGGGTGTCTTTGTACTATTTGACTCCCAGCCTTACAAGGATAGTGGAAGCAATGTTGATGTCTACCCCACGATAAGTTACCGTGGAGAAAAGTTGCAGTGGGATGGCCCCTCCCTCCAATATAATCTGGTGAAGAAAGAGAAGTGGGATTTCGGGATTCATTCTGTTGTTCAGTTTGCACCCTATGAAGAAGACGATTCTTCCATCTTGGAAGGTATGGGCGATCGAAGCGATACCTTGCTCGCAGGATTCGATTGGAGATATAAACCAACACCTACTTGGACAATTTTGGCTTCTGTTGACGCAGAGATTTTCGGGGCCTACGATGGCTTGCAGGCAACCTTTGGAACGAACTATGCCATCGGAAAGCCCTGGAATAGATTTTCCGGACGCTTGGGTACAGGTCTCCTGCTTCAAGATCAAAATTGGACGCAATACTTTGTGGGAGTGCCTGCGGAAAAGGCCACAGCAGACCGTCCCGCTCATGATCCTAGTGAGTCTTTTCACCCATATCTTTCCGCCCAATTGCTCGTACATATCTACGGGGACTGGTCTTGGTTTACCTTACTCCGGTACGAGTTCCTAGATGGAACCTGGAGGGATAGCCCCCTAATCGGGGATGATTATCGACTCTTCACCTTCAGCTCCATCATTTATTCTTTTTAGAATCCGATCTTTGCAGACCGCGAAATCGAAACCACGGAGTAAAAGTCGCTCAGCTCTGGGAAAATAGGAAACTAAGAATTTTTCGATTTCGATAGCGATTTCGTTTTTTCTACGAGCTCTTTTACTCTGTGTTTACTTTAAAATAAAGGAGCCCCCAGCTTGCCCTCCGGAAGTCACTCCTTTCTCATTGCCATCTGGCCCAAGCTCTGACAGTTCATAGCTCATGCAATCACCTTCCCTGAACATTAATCTAGACGTTCTGGCCAAAAACATCCGAAGCCTTCGGGATAAATTAAGCCCCGGCTCTCAAATTATGTTCGTGGTTAAATCCGAGGCCTATGGCCACGGAATAAAAGAGATTTCTAAAAGAGCTAGCGAAGAAGGAGTCAACTGGTTTGCGGTTGCCTATTTTGAAGAAGCTCTAGAGGTTCGACAAGCTGCACCGGAAGCAGATATTTTAGTTCTCGGCCCCATCTCGAAGGACGAAGTGATAGAAGCCATTCAGTTAAAGATCACTCCGACGGTAGTCAGCCAACAACATGCGGATGAGTTGGCCGAAATAGCCATTCAGCAAAATACCGTTCTGAATGTGCATATCAAAGTGGACACCGGTATGGGACGAATGGGCTTTCTCGAATCAGCCGATACGCATGAACTCAAGAGTATTCTCAAAACCGAAGGTTTATATGTATCCGGGATTTGTAGTCATTTAGCTACCGTGGATTTAAAACGCGCTTGGCTACAGGAAAAACAACACGAACGATTCGTGCACGCCTTCACTGTAGCAGAAAAAGTAGCCGGCAGAAGGCTCATGCGCCATTTTTGCAGCTCGCGTGGAATCCAATACTATCCGGAGTGGGACTACGATGCGGTACGACCGGGAATTTTGCTTTACGGCTATGGGTGTACTGATCCACGTATGAGGGTCAAAACCCGCCCCCTCCTTCAAATGCATAGTCGACTTATGCAGGTGAAGCGAGTTCCAGAAGGAACGCCCATCGGATATTATTCTTCCTATAGAACCACTCGGGAAACTCAAATTGGGGTTGTGGGAGCGGGATATGCGGATGGATACCTCCGTTCATTGAGTAACCGAGGCGAAGCTTTGGTCCAAGGAAAACGGGTTCCGGTTGTGGGGCGAATCAGCATGAACTGGATCACTCTTGATTTAGGACCTGATCTTCAATGCCAAGCGGGTGATGATGTGGTGCTCATCGGAGCGCAAAACGGAAATGAAATCTGGGCCGACTGGCTCGGTCGCCGCGCCGGCACGATTGCCTACGAAATTCTTACGGCGATTCATCCGCGGATTCCTCGAAAGTATAGCTGACAGTTAGATTACATTGAAGGTTTTTTATCCATAATAGATGACCACCTTCACAACATAAAAAAGCCGGACTCATTGAATCCGACTTTCATTTTAGTAATTAGTTAAAATTTACTTTTTCTTGCGACGTATAATCGAAACAAGTCCTCCAACACCAAGCCCGATAGTCAACAAGACAAGCCCTGAAGGCTCAGGAATTACCGTAAAGGATGGAGTACCTGTTATATCCCAAGTATGCTCAATATTAGAGCCAAATGCCTCTACGGTATCATTGACATTGATACTGAGCGCTGTTTCGGACATAAGGAATCCGCTTGCCGCGGTATAATCTTTACTTGGTTGCCCTCCCATTAAGAATGAAACATCTCCGTCTAAAGATAGAGTGTCTACTACCCCATTGGTCATAGACACACTTCCGCTATTAACGGTTACTACCGTGGTATAATCTTCTCCACCATATCCACCCAAGAAAGACCACAGAGCAGCATCTGCAAAAGCATCTACATCAAAGCTTGCACCGTCTATCCCGAATGTTTCCGAACCTAGTAAGGTTGGAGTACCACTTAAGGTTAAGGTTCCAAATCCAGCCCAATTGGCCCCAAATGGGAAAGGATCTACCTCACCCCTAGGTTCATTCGTATCAATATCGTACATACCCTGAGGACTTAAACCTACTTGGGCATAGGCATTTGAAAAATTGTCCTCGACTCTAGAGGAAGCATCGGCGGTGAAACTTACTGGAAGTGTATTTGCAAAAGCAAAGCCTGAAACAGCGGTGATAAATAAAGTAGTGATGAAGCGTAATGATTTCATAAGGAAACGTTGTAGTAGGTTGGTTTTTGGTAGGTTAATATAAGTTAAGATTTGTATATAATACATTTGTTTGACTATGCAAACAAAAATATCAAGAAGATTCAGCTAGTGGCCATTCGGCCGACCAAGGTTGTGATAAAATCATAACGGACCCTACGTGGCTGATTGACTCAAGTACCCACCATAGCTTATAGGTTAGGAATACAGGAAAGGTTAACTGAGGCATATTTTGAAAGGGTTTGAATGACTTTTTGTGGCAAATTCTTCTCCACTATTTTCAGGGAAATCATTCTGTGGTGGGTACTTGAGTCAATCTGCCACGTAGATAACTGATTAAAAAAATTATATACCGACCAACTGATGTGCCCGATAATAAATCAGAGATAATAAGGTAAGCTATTTTCTTTTTCGTATTACCCCAATCATCCCAACAAATGCTACCATCATCAGAATAAGTGAGCTAGGTTCAGGAATGGCATAGGTTCCCACACTGTTCACCGTACCCTCTAGGTCAAAAACGAGAGTGCTGCTACCAAAGCCTGTAGTTTGCGTATCATTTATTTGATAGGATATATCGTCTCCAGCGATCGAAAAAACTCCGCTCCAAACAACCGGAGTCCCAAAAGCTTCTACGCTAAATGTAGTTGTTAAGTTTACATCGACAGAAGTTAAAACTCCATTTGTGAATGTAACAGAATCTGAAGTATCAAGTGCTCCGAAACCAATTCCACCTGGTCCATTAAAAAGCCAAAGCCCAATAGCAAAATCAGAAATATCACTCAATACTGTTGCATCATCGGAAGCGCTTGAGCTTGTGCGGTTAGGATCAGCAGACCAAAATGCACCCAAATCAAGAGATGTGATCAGAACAGTTTCATTACCTATTCCTGAAATTCCTGAGGCATCAAAAGTTAACGTTCCTACTTGAAAATTCTGCTCTCTGGGGAAAATATTGATATCATCACCAAAGGCGGGGACATTATCACGGTCACCGGATTTTCCATTAGCCACGGTTCCGTCACCGGCACCAATTTGAAAATCAATTCCCGTTAACGCATCCTCAGAAATTGAACTGGTTGAATCCATCAAAGAAAATAAACTAAGAGATGCTGCATAACTGGACTGTACTAAAAAGCATACGAGCAACGCATATACGGTTCGAAGATATATATTTTTCATGATCTTATTTTAATTATAGGTTTATTTTTTACGAAAGGAATTGATTGTTCTGGGTAAAGCCAAAATCCCTAAACAAATAGACATCAGGACCCAGGTAGACATCTCAGGGATTACGGCCGCGGTGCCTGCACGGTTCATAATCATATTTACATCGGTGAAGACGAAGGGGAAACTCTGCTGCTGATTCACTGAAAAAGTATAACCCAAACCAGACGTATTAAATGTACCCGTAAATGCCTTAGTAAGAGCCGCATTGATAGAACTGGTTGCCTGGACAGTCAAATCACCTGAGATATCCATCGAATCAAGAACTCCATCCTGAAAGGTCAGACCCGTTCCACTCAAATTAGAAAGGGAAAGAGAATAATAGAGAGACGCATTTCCTTGCCCACCCCCATCATTATACTCCGTGTAAAGGGGCGAAAAATTTGAAATAAACGGAGAATCTTCCTCACTAAATCCATCATGGTTATAGGTGTTTAAATCGAAAGTAAGATTATTTACCCCAATGGTTTCGCTTCCAAAACCTGTCAATAAACTGTTAGTGTATTCAATATGACCCGCACTCAATGTGGAGAAATCGGATTGAGTGATGGTTTGGTTATTTACAACAATGGGGTCATCATTAAATGTTCCTGTTGAAAATGCTCCAAAGGCGGCATAATCGGAAGCTGTAGACTGAGGGGATGCAATAATTGCAGTCCAATTCCCATTGGCCATTTGATAGTTGGCATAATCAGGTAGACCGTTAGTTTGATCATTTTTATTTTCGATACCATCCTGCGAAGAAGAGTTTTTGAAGTTGGAAACTCCAATAAAACCTGAAGCTGGGCCACCAAGATCCACAAAATTTTGAGCGTAACTAGAGGAGCAGATGAGTAGTGATGAAGCAAGACTGATTAAAAACGTACGAGTCATTATAGTTTAAGAGTGTAAGGGTTTTAGATTTAAGGTGTAGTAGTTACAGAGATTTAAGGAGAGATTTCCAATGGCGGTAGATCATCAAAAAAGCGACTCCGCCCAAGAGAAGTAAGAGCGAATTGGGTTCAGGAATAACCGTTCCCGAACGGTCCATAATAATGTTAAGATCCCCAAAGCCGCTTATAGAATTGGCATCATTAACATCATACGTCACATCTAAACCAGACGCCGTGAAGGTACCTTCCCAATCCTGCCCAAATGCAGTCACTTTAGCATCCCCCATAAAGTCCATGGAGACCAATACGCCTTCGTCAAAGCTTAGCCCTGCCCCAGTCAAATTATCAACAGTTAGGGTATATGCATTATCTAAACCCCAGTAATAATAAGGAAAACCCACCCAAGTCCCGGGAGTGGTATCGGTATTTAACACATTGAAATCAAAATCGTCTCTATCTACGCTTAGTGAAAAATCACTGATCGCGAGAGTTTCAGTTCCAAATCCCGTTAGTAGAGAGCTATCATAGGTGATATCACCCAAATTAAAATTTCCGGGGCTAGGATGCAACACCTGTGTGGAAAGGGTAAGGTTTTCATAAGCCACCGCGCCCGCTTTAGTCAAAAGAGATTCATAATAGGATTGATCAGCCACCGTATGAGTGCTGGCAATTATGGACCATAGCGGGGCATAATCATTGAAGGCATCCGGATTGTTATCATCGTATTTGTACTGAAAAAATGCAAAACCATGTGAACTACTGTTTCCATCGCTAGAGCTAACGAAATCATTTGAGGCGGGAGCGTCAGGCTTATTGATTTCATTATCAAATCCTACGATGTTTAGCCCTCCAGTAGCATTTGTACCACTAAGCTGAATGGATACCGATGCAGCCTCTGTTTTCAAACAGACTAAAAGACTGATCAGAAAAATCCATGTGAAGGATTTTGAAGGTACATATGGGTTGTTCATGGTTACAATCGGATGTTTTGGTTTAAAAAAAATGAAATAATCAGTTGAAGCATATGCAGAATGTATGACATAGAGGGCCAACTTTTAGCAATCCCCCTATAACTTCTGATAGGCATATAAATCAAATTGAAACTGAAACTTTTTTCGTCCCCCTCTAAATCGGGGTTTACCCTAATCGAAATGCTTGTCGTAGTCGCAATTATCGGATTACTTGTAAGCTTAATCAGTGGCGCTGTAAGCAAATCTTTACAGCGTGGCAAAGAGACCACAACTATCTCTAACTTGAGGCAACTAGGCGTTGCCTCTTTTACATATTCTGCAGACAACAAAGGGGAATTGGTGCCCCATGCGGTTTGGGATCAAAGTGCAGGCATCAATAAAGAATGGGTATTCGGATATGGGTTTGATGATCCACAAGAGGCTTTTAAGAATGGGATTTTAGGTCCCTATTTAAGTAATGCCGCTCAAATTGTACGTGACCCAACCTTCGAGTTTAAGGGAGACAAAATTCAAGAAGGACCTTTCGGTACCTACCCCACAACGTTTGGGTTTGGGTACAATGGATTTTATTTGAGTCAAAAAACCACAGCGTATGGTCAATGGAAGGGACATGGATTGGATACAATCGATAACCCTTCTCGTACCGTGATGTTTGCAACCAGTGCTCAATCAACATCGAGCGGAGTAAAATCTTATGAAAACATATGGCCTTTTGAGCGCCTTCCTCGACGAGTCGTGAGGGCTGTAGACGGTAAAAATGCATTGGTTTGCTGGGTAGCAGGAAATGTATCGAAGTTTCCCCTATCACGACCGAAAGAATACGATGGAGTCATCTTAGGCCATCTAGAAGGCGAGAGTGGCGAAAATATTTTTGATCGCTTCGACGGAGATAATGGAGACAAATGAATACAACTAACTTAATTGGACAAATGAGTATCAAGACTTTCATAAAAAACACAAAATATCTTTTCCTACCTGCATGCCTTATACTAACCGGATGTAATCACTTAACCCGAACCTCTGAGGAAACTAGAGGTATAAACCCTCAATCGGAGTTGATTCAAGAGGCCTTTATCGATTCAGGTTCTCCAGGAGCCCTGATTTCTTGGCGTAACGCGGATGGGAAATGGCAACGGCTTACTTTAGGAACCCAAGTTCTGGGCGCTACGCCTCTCTCCATGGACGACACCATGGCACTACCTATTGGAAGTGTAAGTAAACTCTTCGTGGGATACACTCTCGCACATCTGATTGATCAAGAAAACCTGTACTGGGAAACTCCACTCTCAGAGGTTTTTCCAGACTGGGCTTCCGAAAAGTGGAACCCAAGCGTTTTACAATTCGCTCAGCATCAAAGCGGTTTGTTTAATCCCATCGAAGCCGAAGCTTTTCAAAAACAAATTTTGGAAAAACCAGATAGAGTATGGACAGATGAGGCTTTAGTCACATTTGCACTGAATCAACCCACCCAAGGCGAAGATTTTGGGGAATTTCATTATAGTAACGCTAACAGTTCGATGCTGGTGCTGATGATGGAGAAGACTACCGGTAAATCCTTTGAGAAATTACTCGAAGAGCTCAGGCCTGAGGGTGCCAGTGAACTAGCGAATTTTCGTTATCATGAGTCTACTCTCGCGGAAACCATACGAGGCTACAGAAATGGTAAACCTAATTGGCCAATTGGCTATGGAGACGTACTGGTTGATGTTACCCGTTTTTCACCAGAGTGGAGTGGAGCGGCTGGCAATATGGTGGCCACACTTTCTGATTTAGAGTCCTGGGCACCCGCCCTCATCAGTGGAGCAGGATTATCCGATGCAAACCGTAAGGCTCGTCACAAAACAGTGGCCACCGGTATGGAAGATTGGGAATATGGTGCGCATATCAGCTACGAATCTGGTGGATGGGGTCATATGGGTGACGTACCCGGATGGAGCGCCGCAGTACTAGGAAGCGAAGACGGTCAACAAATCGTGATCGTGCTCTGTAACCTTTCTAATACCCCTCAGGCCATGCCTCCAGCGGCCTTGATCGCCGGCAAAATTTTTAAACGACTCCACCCCTAATCACATGATTCGATTTCTGACTACTTTATGCACTATACTATGCTTCTGCGCACATGCAGAAACTCTAGAACAGGAGATTACCCATCTTTTCGAAGAGAGCAGCATGGTAGGACTTCAAGCAGGCTTACTCACAGAGGAAGGGCTGGTTTGGGAGATAGCTCTGGGACATACCTCGACGAGTTCTGGTGCTGTCCCCATGACGTTAGATACTCCACTTCGGATTGGCTCTATTTCAAAAACCATTACCTCGCTGATTGCTGCACGATTGGAAGAACGGGCGATCATCAATTGGGAAGATCCTATTCGCCAGCATCTGCCAGATTTAGTCGCTACAGATCCTTCTCCAGACCAAGGACCCGTCCGATTACTTCATCTAGCCGAACATACCGCAGGATGGGATGATATGCCCTACCGCGATTTTATATCTACTGACAAAACCTTCACCCTAGAGCAGTACGTTCGTAGAGAATCAGCCGACCGAACATCTTATCAGCCACCTGGCTCTTTTTACCGCTACGCTAATGGAGGAATTGCGATTCTAGGTGCAGCATTGGCATCTGCAGCCGAAACCGATTTTGACACCTTGGCTAAACGAGAGGTTTTTGCCCCCTTAGGTCTAAGTACGGGAGGATTTAATCGCCTGGAAAGCGCTGCTCCAAGTTTCAGCCCCGGAAATCCAGAAGCGGTGATTCCTTGGGACATGCCTATTCGACCAGCAGGTGCTTTAGTGATGAGCGGACGTGATCTGGCTACAATCGTTTCGATGTTTATCCATCGTGGCTCTCATCAGAATAAGGAATGGCTTTCCAAGAAAGCTATTCAACGGCTAGAAACCATGGAATCCTCCCTAGCCGCCCGGCAAGGTGTGAGCCGCGGTTACGCCAAAGGTCTTTTCCATTTTGGACTGGAAGGAAGATTTTGGTTTGGACACTGGGGTAAGGTGGATGGAAACCTCGCATGCTTCGGTTACTTGCCTGAAGAAAGGCGAGGATTTTTTCTACTCAGTAACACTTCGGATTCTAGAGCTAGATCCGCCATTATGAAAGCCTTAGCCAAAGCCGCAGCAAAAGACCTCTCCCCCTCGGAAACCGCTCCTACCGTTGAAGCGAAGCTTGATTTTGAGTGGGAAGGTATCTACCTCCCATTACTACCGGAACGAGAGCTCGCGACCTTTCCACTTTGGGCGCTTTCCGCAGTAACCCTAAGCAAAACGGCTAAGGGAATTCAAACAAGTGGTGGAATTGGCGGGTCCATGCAGTCTGAGTATAGCTTCGTTACTGAAAATGGACTGCTTGAAAATACGACTATTCCGGGAAACTCTGCAGCCTTGATTTCGCATGAAGGGCGGGTGTATTTCCTTCCGGGCTCCCCCTATCGAAAGGTTGGTTTTATAGAGAATACATTCAGGAAAGGTCTACTCATCGCCTTACCTATCGGAGGACTCCTATCACTCATCCTTTTTGCGATCAGTCTGTTTCGCAAAGACTTTCGATATTTCCCCGCGCAGGGAAAATGGACTACAGCCCTTTTCCTAGGGTATATTGGGTTTATCGTACAGGCAGGAGTGGTAATTCTACTTATCTTACTGCGCCCGATTGCTGCATCATTTGAGTGGCTTGCAAAGCCTTCCTTGGGATCCGTAAGCCTACTCTATCTAAGTCTACTTTGGCCCGGAATTGCCTTTTATTCGGTTTTCCGCATCTGCAAAATCTCCTGTAGTCTACGATGGAGAATTCCATCTGGATTTGCCGCCCTCACCCTCCTTTTTTGGGCCGTCGCATCTATCGCTTTACATTGGATACCTTTTGTCACTTGGAACTAAACTATTTCTAAATCCCAACCCTCTAAAATATTATGAATAAAGCGCTTAATCTTATCCTAGCCTGTCTTGGAATGTTTTCCACAGTACTCATCGCGGATGATCCCTTGGTGATTTATACACAACGCCATTATGAGGCCGACGAAAAATTATTTCAGCAATTTACCGAAGAAACCGGAATAGAACTTCAAATCTTAAAAGCCGGAGCCAGTGAACTCTTAGAGCGTCTGAAAGCGGAAGGTGACCAATCCAAAGCCGATATCTTTATAACGGTAGATGCCGCACGATTAGGCGAAGCGAAGGCTCAAGGAATCTTTGAACCTGTTGAATCCGACTATTTAACTTCCCGAATTCCCGCCCCCTACCGTGATCCAGACGGGCATTGGTTTGCCTTTTCCATGCGAGCCCGCATCATCGCTTATGCTCCAGAACGGGTGAAGGAAACGGACTTATCCACGTATGAAGATTTAGCTGATCCAAAATGGCGTGGGCGAATTCTAGTTCGCTCTTCCGAAAATTTATATAATCAATCACTCCTCGCATCCATAATCGGGGCTACTGGTGAAACCGAAGCCATGAAATGGGCACAAGGCGTTCGAAAAAATATGGCGCGACCTCCTCAAGGCAGTGACCGAGATCAAATCCGAGCGGTAGCCAAAGGATTAGGAGACATTGCCATTGTGAACTCGTATTATGTAGGACTGCTCCTCAATTCATCTGAAAAATCCGACCGTGAAGCCGGACAAGCGATAAAACTATTCTTTCCCAACCAAGAAGGTCGAGGAACTCATATGAATATTAGTGGTGGAGGTATTCTGAAAGTTTCCGATCAAAAAGAAAACGCGATGAAATTCTTGGAATTCATGCTTTCGGATTGCGTTCAAGACGGCTTTCCAACCACCACCTATGAATATCCCGTAGCCAAAACGGCTGAATGGTCAGAACTACAAAAATCGTGGGGCACCTTTAAATCGGATTCACTAAACTTAAGTGACTTATTTGAACATGCCAAAAATGCTGTACAAGTATTCAATCAGGCAGGTTGGGAATAAGTTTAGTCATGGAGCGCTGCCTGCTAGACGGCTACCGGTGAGGTTTGCCGGTAGGTGGCCAGCGCTCTGGCTATACTTGATAAGAGTATGTCGCTCTAAAGGCGCTTTTTTCAGAATCGACCTGCTCTTCAGACCAGCCCAAAAGACCGGCTATAATCTCGGCCACCCGATCCATCATTTCCTCAGAAGGCAACCCGAGAGTTCCCAGCGGACAACGACGAAGCAACACATCGCCAAGATGCAGGGCCATTTCATTTTCAACCGCGTGGGTGATGAAGTATTCGGGAGTCACACCATCCGGGAGCAAAGCCGCAGACAGGCCTTCTTTCCAGACATTGTGCCAGTCTGATCCGTAGCTTTCCGCTAATAATTTTACAGTTTCAGGCCCCCATGCTTTTGGAATGGCGGTCTTAATCTCCGCTTCAAGTATCGACCGAGTTTCGTAATCCCCTCCCACCAGAAAGGTTTCAGCGGTCTGGCAGGATACATTCCGTTCTAATTTCTCTAGAATTCGGTCAGTAGCTTTCTCCGCCATGATTCTGCAGGCGGTATATTTAATTCCATCCATCGAAAGTAAATTTTGTAGGTTGAGATCTTCCTGATGATCGCTGATCGCATATCGGCGAGCCACGTTGGATCCCGTTTTACGATTTTCGGCATCGGTCAATCTCAAGCCCCCAAATGCAAAGTACACCTCTTCCCGTTTAAGATTAAAACCCGGTAATCCCTCATTGATCTCTGAGATAAACTCTTCGATATCCTCTTCACGAATTTTCCAATCTTCCGGGGCTCCTTCATAAATTTTATCTTGGGTTCCCCACAAAACACCACCCTGCCAAGGTAAACTAAAGTAGTGACGTCCACCACGATGTACTTTGGCCTGCTCATCCACTTCGCCTCCAGGGATAGCCAATCCACTATCCGAGCAAACCCCACGACGGGTGAATAGTTGTAAGCCTGCGTTTTTAACTACCTTTCGGTCTGGGGATGCCCCCGTGATCAATTCCGGTAGTAAATCGCGCCAAGGCCCCGTCATAGCCGCGAATTGGGTTGCTCGGATTTTGAATAGGGAGCCTGTCTCAAGGTCTTCCACCTCGAGGAAGTCGATTCGCTCCTCTTCAATCCCAAAGCGAAGCCCTTTGGTTCGGTTAGCCAAAACAGCGCCATCTTCCGATGCACTCAAGGCAAAGGATAGAGTGAATCGATCCGAATTGCGCATAACCGCATCATAGAACAGAGCCGCACCCGTAACCTTCTTCAGGGGTAAACCTGGAGCCCTTTCCCTGACTTCATCCGTGGAGAGGATTTTCCCAGCGGGTAAAAACTGTTCTCGATCTCTGAGTCCGCGATTCCGCTTCCAACTTACCGTATCGTTCGCAAGCATCGCCGCACGAAGAGCTAGTTTTCCAGACATCAATCCAGGGGTAGTCGGAACCAAAAATCCGATGGGATCTACAAGATGTGGAGCCATTCGCATCAGGGCATTTCGCTCACGAATGGATTCGGTCATACGAAAAAAATCTAAATGCTGTAGATACCGAAGACCTCCATGCAAAATTTTCAGAGACCCGGCAGAGGTTTCTCCGCCAAAGTCTCCCTGTTCGACCAATGCGACCTTTAGGCCGCGTTGTGCAGCATCGCGAGCCGTAGCCAGCCCATTGATCCCGCCACCTAGAATGCAGAGGTCAAAATGCTCCTCGGCTAGGCGTTTAAGATCGCGTTGCATGCTCTCAGCCTTTTTTTCCTTTCGTGGGCTTGGATTTCGGGTTCTTTACTGACTTCATTTTGGAACCTTTTGTCCCATCGCCAGACGAAGCCGTTGCTACTTTTTTCGCATCGCCAGACGGAGCCTTTGCAGCTTTTTTCGCATCTCGACGACGAGTATGAGTAGTTTGGTAAATGGAGATTAAGTTACTAGTGGTCCAGTAAAGTAAGAGACCCGCAGGCATGTTGTAACAGATAAACAGGAAGACGATCGGCATCATCATCATGATTTTTTTCTGTTGATCGTCCATGTTACTAGGGGTGAGCCGCTGCTGCAGAACCATGGTAGCTCCCATGGTAAGGGGCAGAATATTTATGGGGAAGTTCGATATGTAAAACAAGGCTTCCTGTTCACTCAAATCTTTTACCCAGAGAAACTCTGCGAAACGGAGTTCAACCGCCACCCGCAAAACCCCATAGAGAGAAATAAATACGGGAATTTGAACCACCATGGGCAAACACCCTGCCATCGGGTTGACCTTATTGGCTTTATAGAAAGCTGACATCTCCGCATTCAACTTCTGAGGGTTGCTTTTGTGTTTTTCTTTCAGCGCCTTCATTTGAGGCGAAAGCTCAGACATGCGTTTCATATTTTCCGCGCCTTTTTGGGTCAAAGGCCAGAACAACATACGAACCACAAAGGTCAAAAGAATGATGGCGATACCCCAATTGCCGGTAACATCATACAGTTTATTTAAACCGGACATCATCAACTTGCCTAGAGGGACAATAAAGCGGAACAGACGGAAATCGATAAGCTCTTCCTGCTTGTTACCTAATTTTTTTAGGTTCTCCATGGAGATGGGTCCCACGTAGTAACTGAAGTCACGTTCGATGGATAATCCAGGGGCCAAGACCGAGCCGGCTAAGGTGACGGAAGGTTGAGCAAATCCAATAGCGGCATCTCCTTCTTCACCTGCTTTAGCGCGAAGGGTGAGCGACGTAATTCCTAGATCCGTTGAATCCTTCTCCAAGCTAAGTACCTGTGTGAAAAACTTATTTTTCACCCCTACCCACTCGGAAGAATAGTTGATTTCCTTGGTATAAACACCATCCGTCTTCCCAACGTTTTTACGAAGATCTTTCACATAGTGCTTTACGGTGGGACCGGGAGGAAGATGCTTGGCATCGATCCCTACAAAAGGTCCAAACTTCTGAGAAATATTTTTTTGCGGATACATCCTACCCAGATACAAATCTACATCTGGTACCGTAACTGCCGTATCGCTTTGATTGATCCAGCGCTCCTGAATATCCAACTTATAGCCCTCTCCCAGAGAGATCGACCGTTGAAAGACAAGACCTTCTACTATTTGGCGGCTAAAGGTTATGCTCCCATCATCTTCTCGAGTCACTTGAAAGGCAGATGCCGCATTCAATCCGGCCATATCATAGGTCAATGCAGGAAAGCTAGCTGCGGAAAAATCGAGTTTTACAATTTCACCGTCTTCAAGCTCTTTGTCTTCAAGCGTTGCAGGATAGTCAAAAAGCTCAGCACTTAAAATGGAAGCACCTAAATTGCTAAGTTGAATTTCGACGACCTCATTACGCAAAAAGACCACTTCTGCCTCAAGAACCTCTTCGGTAGCAGGCGAGATTCCCTCTTTAGTTTCGAGGGAAGTGGGTATTACAGTAGAAACGTTAGCCGGGTCTTGAGATGAAACAATGGTCGCTGGCGGGGTAGTACTTTTTTCCGTCTCTGCGCTTTCTGTAGGTTGAGAAGCCGGGGCATCCGGAAAATAAGGTTTAACAAAGCGGGAATCAATAAACAGCCAAACCGGGATCAGTAGGATTAGGGCGGCAACGATAGAAAGGTCTTTTTTATTCATGGAGATTTTTGGTAAAACTTATTCAGCTGGGGTGGACTTAGAGCATTCGGAAGGTCTTTGCAACTGTGCGGCTTTGGAAAACAGTTCTTCTAAATCCCTCTCCAACTCTTTTTGCGGTGCTTTCAAGATAGATCGTCGGGCAACCAAGACAAAGTCTTCAGGTCCCTTTAATTGATGGCGGTGAAGGCGGTACCACTCACGTAAACGGCGTTTCCCTCGACTTCTGGCTACCGAATTACCTACTTTCTTACTGGCAACAACCCCTAACTTACCCTCTGCAGTATCCCCGGAGCGAAGCCACAGCACCGCATAGCGACCTACGGTTTTCTGCCCTTGGGCATAGGCTTCCTGAAACAAAGCGGCCCGCTTGACGCGTAGTCGAGCGGGCAACGTAGTTTGCGGATTAGCTTGTGGCTGCACAAGCGTTACCGAATCAAGCTTCGTCGGAAACTGTGAGTTGCTTACGTCCTTTACGACGGCGGCGAGCGAGCAGTTGACGTCCTTTTTTGGTGGACATACGAGAACGGAACCCGTGTTTACGGGCGCGTTTAATGCGAGAGGGGTTATAAGTGGGCTTCATAGTGAGTCCTTGAAATTAGTTTGAAAAGGAAGTGAGCTTATAAGATATGTGAAGGAACTGTCAACTGCAAATAATCTAAAAGTCATCCTTCCGATCAAACAGTTCTGTCTGATCCGACGGATTGGCATAACGCATTTAAGGTGAAAAGGAGGTTGATTCCTTTGCGATGCAAAGTTATAGTTAGAAATAGCCTCTTTCTATATCAACATATTTAACCTAGTGGAATACGCCTTGCCATCTCATTCTCTTCATGACGCCCTACAAACGGTGCGTACGCTACGACGTTCGCTCCTACAACGAGAACGCTTTAAAGGCTGGTCCGGACCGACCCGTATCTTATCTGGAGCTTTGGCGCTCTTTGCAGCCGGAATTCTACATTATGGCTGGATTCCAGCTACAAATATAGCTCATTTAGTAACCTGGGGTGTGGTATTCTCAGCCGCCATGCTTCTTAATCTTGGGGCTCTAATCTATTGGTTCCTACACGACACGATGATCCAACGAGATGTTTCGAGGCTCAAACCCATGCTGGATGTGTTCCCTCCGCTGGCGGTGGGTGCCCTCTTCACTTTTGCGTTAATCCTTCGACGAGATTTTGATTCCTTATTCGGAGTCTGGATGTGCATGTTCGGACTCACCAATTTCGCCTCCCGCTATGTACTGCCCACGGCGATTGCCTATGTCGGTATCTTCTACATATTAGCCGGATCGTTATGCCTCCTTTTGCCAAACATCTCTTTTCTCCACCCCATCGCAATGGGCTTGGTCTTCTGTGCAGGTGAGTGGGCAGGTGGTACCATCCTTTATTTAGACGACCGCAGGTATGCGGCATTTACAAAACAATTTTCAACCCCCGATGAGGATGCTACATGGAACTCCTAAACAAACCCCTATGGAACGAACTGGAGAAATCCATTCACGAACCGGCCCGGCTGGCCCTGATTACCCGACTCTGCGCCGAAAAAGAGGGGCTGGGATTTCAGGAATTGAAAGCGGAATGTGGGCTGACCGATGGAAATCTCAGTCGACACCTTAAAGTCCTTGAGGAGGCCAAGATCGTTCACCAACATAAGGTAGGGAAAGGTCGAAGCTCCCATACGACGATTAACATCACCCCAGATGGCCGTGAATCCTTCCTGCGCTACCTCCAATCCTTAGAGAGGGTTCTACACGGAGCACTCGATGCCCTGAATGTGGATACGGGAATATTTCCCTCCGCTCTTTCACTTGCCGTATCCTAAATCCACCCTATTTTACTAAGAAGATCATTATGAAATATGGAATTGAAACCATCAGTATGTATGTTCCGAGATACGGAATGGACCTCCGCGTGCTTTCCGAAGCTCGGAACGTGGATTATAAAAAGTACCAGCAAGGGATCGGCCAAGAATTTATGGCGGTGCCCTCTCCCGATGAGGATGTCGTCACCATGGGAGCGAATGCCGCTCAACAGGCAATTGAGGGTATCGATACAAACTCGATTCGCACGGTTATTTTTGCGACCGAATCTGGGGTTGATCAGTCAAAATCCGCTGCGATTTATGTTCATAAGCTTTTAAATCTGCCTGAAAACTGCCGAACCGTGGAAATGAAACAGGCCTGCTGTAGCAGTACCTCGGCGGTACATTTCGCCTTGGCAACGGTTGCTCTGAAACCAGACCAGAAAGTATTGGTCATTGCATCCGATATTGCCCGTTATGGTTTAGAATCGGCCGGAGAACCTACACAGGGAGCCGGAGCCGTGGCCATGATCATCTCCGCACATCCGCGCATTATGGAGATTGATTCCGATGTGGGGTACTTCACGAAAGATGTTATGGATTTTTGGCGTCCCAATTATTTGGATGAGGCCTTGGTGGATGGTAAATACTCCATCAAAGTGTATATGGATGCCCTGGACCATTGCTGGAAAAACTATCAGGAAACCACAGATGCACACTTTAACGACTTTCACCACTTTTGCTACCACCTCCCCTTCTCCCGAATGGGAACCAAGGCACATTTACATTTGGCCCGACACCAAAAAGCGAGTCTGGCCTCTAAAGAATTGCAGCAACAGATCGAACCCTCTTTACGTTACAACCGCATAACCGGAAATGCTTATACCGCATCTTTGTATGTCGGCTTGCTAAGCCTTCTGGATTCGAAAGAACTTAACCTCACAAACAAACGAGTAGGCTTCTTTAGTTACGGAAGCGGATGCATGGGTGCCTTCTTCGGTGGGACTGTGCTTCCGGGCTACGATCGATTCTTAAACACCTCCGAACGCGTCGCTTGGCTTAGGGACCGCAAACACTTGAGTTACGACGAGTATGTCAAATTTTATAACCATGCCCTTCCCCAAAACGGTCACAGCTACCGCACAAGTAGGAATCGGACAGGTTCCTTCCGTTTAGCCGGGGTTGAAAACCATCAACGCATTTACGAAAGTGTTCCAGCAAATGTAGGAGCCGCTTCTCATTCAGAGAAAGCGCTGGCTGCAGCTCCGGTTTCTTAACCTTTCGTATTTTTCTGGAGTGCTGAAACTCCTGTAAGGGTGCAGCTCGAAAAGCGAGTACTGATGCTTCCGACTTGGGAATCAGAAGCTTCTTTCTTTTGGGGAAATTTTATCAGAGCCAGCTCCTCTCAGGAAGGCGGGAGCAAACTACAGCACTCCCAAGAACTTCGCTTTAGCGGGAGGCTTCTAGCTGCCTCAACCACTCCTGTGCCTCAGCCGAAAGCTTTTTGACCTGTGCATCAGATAATAGCTTCTCTTTCCTTAAGAATAGGAAAATTATTCCCAAGTTTGATCTTCGCCAGCTATTGAAACAGTCTGCAACGACCTTGTCTGCCTCATGAATGTATTCATAGGTTTTCAGATACCGGGAATGCGGGGTCCCCTCCTCACTCGAGGCTAGAGATACTAGTTGCTGATTAATATTCGAACACAATTCATGTAACAACTCATCATGAATGCTCTGTAAATATTTCCAGTCTCGTTCTTCAAATGGGAAAGTGGTCATCTAGGTCTCCTTACCAACTGATACAACTAATCAAAGGCTATTGATTATTACTAGATGCGTCGAAAGGGTTCAAAGAACTAATAGGGATGATCTACTTTAGGCACCCAGCGCACGGCACCTTGTCCGGCCGCTGACTTGTGGGGGGAGGATATCCTAGAGAAACAGACAGACAAGAAAAGGGCCGAAGATCTGTTTCTCCAAAGGCTGGGGTGTAGCCCCGATTTCAAAGGAACCTATTAATGTGAGAGAGCTGAAAGCCTGATGCCCTTGCTGGGTTGGCTCCCGTTTGCACTCAGGGCTGACGCCCTTCATGGTTGCAGGTAGGAAAGACTAGGTTACGCCCAGGCGAATACCCGCTAGGACAGGAAGGTCCGCGCTCCAGTGCTTGTTACGTGGTCAGAAAATAATTAAAGGTCTCGGCTTCTTCGGAGTCGATGATTTCGTGGATCTCTTCCGAGCTTTCTGCCTCATAGAGTTTACTGCGAATGCTTTCATTGCTAAGCATTCGCGTGATGGCAGCGATAACCTCTAAATGTCGCCGTTTCTGGCTTTCGGGGGTGGCGATGAGGATAACCAGTCGTGCGGGCTCTCCGTCGGGTGCTCCGAAATCTACCGGAGGTTCCAACAGCCCTAAGACACCGACAATTTGATCTCCTTCCCCGATGATCGCATGGGGTACTGCGACACCATGCCCAATCCCCGTGGGCATACTATCTTCCCTCTTCAGAATCGCCTGCATCACCTCCTGACGCGTACTTTTCATGGGGTGGGTATGACAGAGAAACGAAACCATTTGCTCCAACGCATCCAGTTTACTTTTCACTTTTACTCTGGGCAGAATATATTCTTCCTGAAGAAATTCGATTAGGCGGGTTCGGTCTTTTTCGGTTTCCCCTACTTTTTTTATCAGGGCGCTAATCACTGGGGCACTTACTAATTCCGCCAACACGACGGCCGTCAAGACCGCAGCGGTGAATTGTCCACGAATCGACGCAAAGACTTCGTGCTGTTCCATCAAAATGACCAAAGAAACGGCTATGGATCCTTGTCCCATGAGCATCCAGCCAATGTTTCGGCTTACCTTCGGAGTGGTTCCACTTAAACGCCCTCCCAGCCAGCCGCCAGCTACTTTACCGATCAAACGAACCACGAAAAATAATAAGGCCGCCCAGCCCACGGTTTTAATATAGCCCAGTTGTAAATGTGATCCCGCTAACACATAAAACATGGTAAAGACCGCATGTTCCAAGACATTAAATAAGCCCAATAAATCTTCTTTAAAGGAAGACTGATTGGCCAAAACTAAGCCCAACATGATATTGGCCAAAATAGGCGATGGCGCGATCAATTCTTCTGTGAAGTGAAGGGTAATCCATTCGCAAAGTCCATTACAGAAAAAGATCGTCACCAGAAAGGCCGTAAATAATTCCGCCTGTACGAGGACCGGATCATGCCTCCGTTCCCCTTTTCGACCTAGATGGTATCGGCAATATCGCACCAAGCCCCAACCGGAGGTCGTACCGATCCCGAGCGCAATCCCAATCCCTCCTGCAGCGGAAATATAGATTCCGGCATCCAAGCTATGCTTGGTCAATAAATTAAGGTCAAACGCTCGGACCACCTCAAATAGTACCAACGTTAGTAAATTGCTCACCGCCAGTACCGCAATCGTGGTTTTAACCAAGAGCCCTTTGGCCTTCTGTTCCTTAATCAAATGAATCGTACTCACCGGAGACGTTGACGTAGCAATCGATGCCATGAGCAAGTGAACAGGCAATTGCATTTCCAAACTTAACCCTAAAGGATTCAGCCAGTGCATCGTCACGAATACCAATATAAAGGTAACAACGGTTTGAATGATGGAAATCAACAAAATCCGCTTTATTGCATTATGTAAACGGCGGAATTCCAAGTGTCCACCGATGGTTACGGCAACCAAACTCAGAGCAAACATTGAAAAAGGCTCAAACGTTTCCGAACTGTGGTGTAAAACATCCGCGGCATAGGTTTGCCCCAAAAGCACTCCCGCCACGACCTGCCCGAATAAAGCAGGTAAACGAACCTTCACCGCGATCCATCCGCCGATGGAACCCGCAAGAATCAGGAGTGCAATTAATAATGGACCCGGGATATGCATAAGTATCTTTTAAGCCTTACGTAGTCTTAAAGGCAATCTTTAGCGGGGGGGGATTTTCGGAAGCTCAGCCGATTATGATGTGAGTAGCGATGTCGAGGTAAAGGCCCAAAGGCCTTATTCTCCATAGCCGAGTCCAGAGAGCTGAGAACAAAAACCAAGAGCTCTGAGGCCTGAAAGACTAGTTCTCTCCCCGCATGGAAAAAGGCGACACCGTTCTCGTAATCGAACCTCACTTATCATCATCCGACCCATAATCCGTTTCCGGTTCAGCCGCTTTTTGTATGTCTGGACGTTCGCCATACACGGCGGAAGCCTCTGCGAGACAGGTATCCGATCGAAGAGCTTCTGCATCCAGGTACTCATGCCTAGGATCTAGTGGATGGCGTAATTGTGGGCCTACTTGCGCTTCGAATTCATGAGGCATCTGATCTCCAGCAGAGAGGCATAACCACCAGCGGTTCACTAGAAAACAGTCTTGGTCAGGTAGCGATTCGATAAACCAACTTTGGGCCGCTTTTGCAGAGGGGATTTCACGGGCATTCCACCCCTGAAGGATTTGTGCGGGTGGAGCGCTACGGATCATCAATTCTTGCGGGAGTGCAGGTAGCGAAAGCTGAGAAAAAGGGAAAACTCTCCAGCGGCCGTATCCCGCACGCATTACTAAGCCGTAAAGTGGAGGATATTCTACGTCACAGGCAGGCCACAACCTGATTTGACCCTCTGCGAGTAACGACTCTTTTGAAAAGTCAATAGGTTCTGGAAACGTCGGGCAAGATGCCCTCGCTCCTGTTTCCTGCAAGAGGTCATGCACGGCATAGTCCTCCATCCACTTTTGTAATTTTTCTTGTTCTTGGCTACGCATCGTATTCTTCCTTTGCTTTCTTGAAAGCAGGAACATCGGTATTTTCCGCCAAAAACTCGGATAAAAGTTGTTTACCCCATCCATCGAGGAGATCTAAGACTAAGGAACAAGCATCCTCCGCCGATAATCCGGGAAAATGGTCTGAAAGTTCTTCCGCTTCCCTTTCTAATAGCTTGCGGTGGTATTTATGCAGGGTACTTTTCCCTACACCAAACTCCGCTTGAATTCCGGGAGCGGAAAATACCCGTCCCTGAGCGCGCAAAAGCAATAGGATCCGTTCAACAGGATCTACAACTGATAAATCGCGGGTGAGTTTTTGAGCCAGCCAGTCCGTTTGCTCGGAAGATCTCTGTTCGGAACGAGTATCCGGAAGAAGCTGTTCCAAGGTGGTGTTTGAGCCCAAGGTTTGTTGCAGGGACATCGCAGCCGTCCGAGGATGGGCATCCCTTACCCATTCCCTCACTACATTACGCACCAACAACATTACCCCACTTTGGACGGTATCTAGATCGCGTCTACCCCGAGTGAGTAACCAGTGTTTATATTTCTTTCCATCCCGTCGATTATGCATGGCGCAGTAGGTTTCGAACAAATGAGCACAATCCGCATCATCCGGCGCAGACAAGCGACCTTGTCCATGGAGATTGATTCTTCGGACCATAGATCGAAAACGATCCGCGATGACCTTAGTTAGTTGAAGACGGTCGGGTGCAGGAATCAAAGCTAAGGCACAGGCTTCGTGCCATGCATGCCAAGCTGACATTTCCTGTTCCGCATCCATGAGCGATCACTCTCCGAGAAGGTTCTTCACCGCGGAGGAATAGTGGCTTCGTTGATATGCAGTAAAAGATCTAAGATCGGAGAGTCGATCACGATAAAGGTCAAAATCCAGTCCCGCAGTAGCACCCAAATGGGTTTTTAAAGCGATCGCCGCATCGGGATCCTCATTTTCCAACTCCGAAAGGGTTGCTTTGACTTGATGATAGGCATCTCGGAAAGGCAGGCCTTTTGCGACAAGGGCCAAGGCGGCATCGGTAGCAAAAACTCCGCCATCAAACGCGCCTCTCAATTTATCTGCATTAATCTCAAGTCCCGCCACGCAGCGCGCGAGAATTCGTACCGAGGCCCGGGTCGTAGCTAAGCCTTCAAGAAAGGGTTCTTTCGCATCCTGCAAATCACGATTATATCCGCCGGGAGCCGCGTGTAAGATATGCCCTACGGCCGATCCATAACCTAATACCAACGCAGCTTTGGAGCGGATCAGTTCCAACACATCTGGGTTGTTTTTGTTAGGCATGATACTGCTTCCGGTTCCGAAGGCTTTGGGAATGGTGAAATATCCAAATTCGGGCAGGGTAAAAATCATCAAATCTTGTGAAACCCGCGACAGGGTAATCATCAGTTGCCCCATGGCCTGCAAAATTTGATATTCCATTTTTCCACGGGCTTGAATGGCGTGGGCCACGTTATGCAAAGGACGCTCGAAACCCAGAAGATCGCTGGTAAGCTGACGGTCAATAGGTAGCGGAACCCCGTAGCCAGCGGCAGCGCCCAAAGGACACTGATCATTCAGTTTGTAAACGTGTTTCAAACTTTCGAGATCTTCCAAAACGGCTTCCGCATAGGAGGTGGCCCATAAACCCACGCTTGAGGGCATGGCGGGTTGCATATGGGTGCGTCCCACCATGGGAATCTTTTGATGGGTCTCGCCAAAGCTCGTAAGCGCCTCCGCTAGATCGGAGGCATCTTCCAGTAAGTCCAATAACTTTGTTTTAGTGAAGAGCCTAAGATCAACAGCTACTTGGTCGTTACGACTCCGCCCAGTATGAATTTTCTTTCCAAGGTCACCGAGCTTTTCGGTCAGCGTACGCTCCACGGCTAAATGCACATCTTGGTCCGCCGACTGAATCTCAAAAGTTCCAGCTAAGGCTTGTTCACGAATCACGCCCAACTCCCGACAAACCGATGCGGCTTCTTGTGGGGTCAGAACCGGAGGCTTCACCGGCATCCGCGAGAGCATGGTCACATGGGCAGCCGAACCGATACAATCCGCTTCGGCAAGTTGCAGATCCAAGACCAGATCTTTTCCAGCCGTGAATGCCAGAATCTCATCGTCGATGTTTCCGACCGTCGTTTGTTTCGCTAAAGGGGTATCGTTCATGATTCCTGCATACACATCGGAGGAAGTTAAATCAACCTCGGGTTACATTTTGCGGGAGATGAAGCGGGAGACGTATCTATGCTCCAACCCACATCACAACCAACACGGAAGGTGTTGAATCCCCCTCAACCTTCCTAAAGATACAACGCCTTCCGCGTTGGATGACAATGAATAAAATTTCCCAGGGTAGATTCGTCCCTCATCAATCCTAGGATGAAAGATGAAACACCCTTGGCATAAATTTACCGATTCTCACTTTTTTGACCTAGAACAGTAACGGCTCTTCGTAGGTACTTCTTTTCGCAGCTTACTCTCTACCTAGACCCTCAGGTTACGAATTCGGCAGTACGGGAGGAAGATAAAGAGGCATTTTCAGTTCCACCCCTTCTTCTTCGGCTATTTTAAGCATTTCAAACATCATATTTTCGCTAAAAGCCTTCATTTTCAAGGTTTTAGGTGGCGCATACCAAAACATCACCTGCAACACGCAGCTTTGTTGAGTCAGGTCCTCAAGAAAAATTCGAGGAGGCTGGTCTTCAGGCATCCCCTCATGATCCTGCATCAATTCACGAACCCGTTCCAGAACTCGGTGGACTTTTTGCCATGAAGTGTTGAGAGGCATGTTCAACTGAATAACCTTTTTTAATGAAGGCCGTTTACTCACATTTTCAATTTCCATTCGGGCTAGTACTTCGTTGGGTATCGAAGCCATGTTACCGGAAAGCAGTTTTATCTTGGTAGAACGAAGACCGATTTCTTGGACAAATCCCTGATGATTTTTGAAGATGATTCGTTCATTTACTTCAAAGGGTTTGTCTAAAATGAGCATTACGCTTCCCAAGATGTTTTTGAGCGAATCCTGAGCCGCTAGGGCAATGGCTAATCCACTTATTCCCGCGCCGGCAATCAAACTACTTAAAGGAATCCCTAAGCGCCCCCCTCCCTCTAAAAATACCACGACGACTATAATAACCGTGAGAACCCTTCCGATCAAACGGATAAATTGAACATCCATTTGATTCTCTTCCATTTTGGGGTGGCTCACTGCAAAGGCAAGTAAGCGGTTTCCAACGGCCCAGAGTAATCGAAGAACGGTGAACAGCACCAGAACTCCCAAAAGAAAATCAGTTACCCTTAATAACTCTCCGCCCAAGACGAGATCACTTTTAATCATACGTTTCATGAAAAAAGGAACGAGCATGGCGGAAACTGGGAAAACTAGCGTGAACAAGTATCGCCATATATTATCCTGATCTCGGAATTTCCGGGCCCGCTTTCTACCCAACCAATAAATCAGAAACATGAGGCTAAACCCAAGCACAAGCAAAAGGGCTAGACCTAAAAGTTGCCAAACGGCATGCCCAAACCTTTCCGCACGAACCCAGTCAGGCAACCCACCGACGATATGAGCAACCCAGGGCGTGACGGGTTCGGATCGATACAACTTCATAAGCCCAGGACTTGTCTTCGGTCCATCGGTACGGAGAATAAGATGTTTCACACGCTTGTAGCTTTCCGTCACATTTTTGACCGTATCCGCGGAGAATAAATATTCGCCCTTCATCTCTCCTTCGCTCATCCGAATAATTTTCAGATTCGTACCGGGTACTTTCCATGAATCCAACCCCTCGATTTCGTCGGGGCCAGGCACCTCCTCCAAAACGGGGAGTTCTAATCGGTCTAAGATCTCTTTGAGCGCAGCTGCGGATTCCAGAGAAGCCTGCAAGCGAATGGATTCAGTAAGCCCTTTTAAATCTAAGTAACCTTGAATTCGGCGAATGTATAGGTGCCGTTGCTGGGGTGACGTATTTGCCCGGCCTTCTTTACTTAGAATCCGGTAGGCTTCATTTGCATCATTTATGAAACCGAAAAGAGTTTCCCGAGGTGACCCGGTATTCGGAGGCTGAAGCGGGTTTGATTCAAGAACAGAGCTCTGCGCAAAGGCCTGTTGTGTAAGTAAAAAGAGGAGAAAACTGAATTTGAACATCTTAACCATGATACATCTATCCTTTAAGTACTTCTTATTACATTGCTTGCGAATCCAACCAAGACTGCAAAATAAGTTGAGCGGCAAGTTGATCTCGAACTTCTTTTTTACGCTTGGCTTTCGCATTTCCCAAACGCAATATTTTTTCGGCTTCTAGAGAAGTCAAACGTTCGTCCCACATCACGATTTCCACTCCGGGAACCTGAGATTTTAATTTATCTCCGAAATCAGTGGCGGCTTGAGCGAGATCGCCGAAGTCTCCGTTCATGTGAAGTGGCAAACCGACGACGATCGTAGAAGATTTTTGTTCCTCGAGAATTTCTCGGATCCGTCGAGTCGCCTTCTTTTCACTGGTACCGTCCACAGTTTCTAGAGGCGTGGCAACCATGCGCATCACATCCGACAAGGAAAGCCCGATACGAACTTTACCATAATCGATACCTAAAACTCTGCCTACTTCACTCATAGCAGATCGCCACAGTCCCCTCGCTCATGCAAGCGCTTGACTAATTGTTTGATGCTTTGGGCCTGATCTTTCGCACAAACCAAAGTGACGCCATCCGCCTGAACCACGATTACGTTGCTGACTCCCACACAAGCCGTCAATCGATCCCGAGAATACACAATATTTCCGTCGGCGGCCAATAGTTCCACATTCCCAATCACGGTATTTCCGTGGTCATCTTTAGGGAAATGATTCTCCAAGGCCGGCCAGGAACCGACATCGTCCCAAGCAAATTGCCCTTTGGCCATAAGGATATTATCCGCTTTCTCCATCAAGGCATAATCAATACTGATTTTGGAAAGTTGTTCGTATTCCGCCAAGAGTTTTTCATCAAAGCTGGGTTTACCAATATGTGGCAAAATCGAATCCATCAATCGGGTCAAGGGAGGACAATGCCGCAACATAGCTTTGCGTAGTGAACGAACCGACCAGATAAACATCCCAGAGTTCCAGAAACATTCTCCGGAATCTACAAATTCTTTTGCTCGAGCAAGAGAAGGTTTTTCTTCAAACTTTTTCACATTAAAAAAGTCAGTATCCGTTTCGGTTTCGTAAGCCTCGGAAGCGCGAATATAACCAAAGCCGGTGTCAGGGTGGGCCGGTTGTATGCCCATAGTGATGAGAACATCTTCCGAGCAAGCCAGATTCAGTGAATCGAGTAGCGTACGGTTGAATACAGGAAGGTCTCCCATCACTTGGTCCGCAGTTAAGATAACAAAAGACGCATTCGGATTTTTCGCTTCGACTAACGCACAGCCCAAGGCCGCCGCCGCTGCGGTATCACGCCCCATAGGTTCGCCTATCACATTTTCACGAGGTAATTCAGGTAGAGCTTCACAGGTGGCATCCACCAAATCCGCATTCGTAATCACAAACACATGGTCTGCAGGAATGTGGTTTTTGATTCGTTCCACAGCTTGACCAATCAGGGCGCGATCCCCCACGAGATCCAATAATTGCTTGGGACGTTTAGATGTACTTAAGGGCCAAAAACGCTCACCGCGTCCGCCGGCCATAATGGCTGCATAATGTGCTTGTTCGCTCATAGATTCTTCCGAAGTTGATTTATTTGACCGCTTTGACTAATTTTGAGATTTTTTCCGCCGCTTCTTTCCGCCCTTCTGGGGTATTGCCTGCTTGGTGAAAAGTAGTTACGATACTACTTCCGACGACAACCGCATCACTCATTTGTGCATAAGCGAATGCTTGTTCGGGAGTGGAAACCCCAAATCCCAAAGCTAAGGGTAAATCGGTGTAGCGCCCGGCCCGTTCCAAAACAGAAGCCGCTTCTTTTTGAAGTTCTGTTTGTTCGCCGGTAACCCCTGCCCTACTTACACAGTAGACGAAACCGGATGCAGATTTAAGGAGCCCTTCCATTCGCGCATCCGGAGTCGTGGGCGTAATCAACACCACATGATTCAAACCAACCTCGTCTAAAACGTTGGTGTAGGGGTCCGATTCCTCCAGAGATAAATCTACGATCAATATCCCATCCACACCGGCTTCTTTTGCCATAACCGCAGATTTTTCAAAACCTCTCACAAACAAAGGATTCAGGTAGGAAAAAAACAAAAGAGGGATTTCACTGGTTTCACGAATTTTACGAACCAGAGCCAAGAGGCCTTCAAAGGTGGTACCGGATTCGAGTGCTCGTTCGGCAGCACGCTGATTCGCTTCCCCATCGGCGAGAGGCTCTGAAAAAGGCACACCTAACTCAATGAGATCTACCCCCATTTCTTCCAAAAGCTTTACGCGTTCGAGGGTTGCGTCTAAATCAGGATCACCAGCAGTGATGTAGGCGATGAATCCTTTCTTTCCGTTTTTACGGAGATTCTCAAAACAATGGTCTATTCGGGTGGCTTGCATACAATCTGGAGGGTTTAGCAGGGTTGGTTAAAGATGGCGTGTTCCCAAGCGAAAGCGATGCCTTCCAAGGTTAGCGTAGGACACAACATGACGGATTCATCGAAGTCACGCAAGACCGTTGATGCAAAACCTCCGGTTGCAAGTAAATGTAACTCGGGAAGCTCCAAATCTTTGCGAATTTGTCCCACAATTTCCCGAACCATGCCACGGTATCCGTAAAAAGCACCGGCGTGCATGGCCTCCTCGGTTGAGCGACCAATCACCTTGGCGCAAGGTGCTGGCGTGAGCCGCGGTAGCAAAGCGGTTTTCTCTCCAAAATAGGAGTACATCATATCCACTCCGGGTGCGATGACCCCCCCAATGTATCCCTGGTCTTGAGTGACGATATCAAAGGTTAAGGCGGTTCCAAAATCGGCAACGACGACTGGGGCTCCCACTTTCCGAACTGCGGCCACCGCATTGGCAAGTCGATCAGCTCCTATGGTGGTCGGATTCGGATAAGTAACCGGAATTTCCAGAGGAGCACCGGGAATCAGCTCCCAGGCTCCACATTTCAGCGATTGAGACAAATAGTTTTTCCATTTAGAGGTCAATTCGGGGACCACGGATGCGAGGAGCACGTGCTCGATCCCGAATGAATCATAGCTACCAGCGGCTTGAATTACATTTTTTCCGACTCCGTTAGCCCGGGCAAATCGCTGAATTTCCGAAACCTCACCGCCTTTAATCAAAGCCGTGGTGGTGCTGGTGTTCCCAATATCAACAATCAGAACGGGCGGAATCATAACGTTGCATCCAAGGCAATGTCTACCGAACGAACCGAATGCGTGAGCGCGCCCACAGAGATCGCATCTACTCCCGTTTCCGCAACCCCACGTAAGGTATCAAGGGTGATACCACCCGAGGCTTCGGTTTTGCAAATACCCTCGCACATAGCCACGCAGGTTTCCATCTCTACAAAACTCATGTTGTCCAAAAGAATCCAATCCGGTTTCGCGTCCAGTAAACGCTTCACTTGAGGCATGGTATCCGCTTCCACTTCGACTAAAAGTCCCGGAGCTTTGGATCGGGCTTCTTCCACGGCTTCCGCAAGGGTTTTCCCTGTGCTTTGGCGCCAGTGGGCAAGATGATTGTCTTTGATGAGAATCTGATCGTAGAGTCCGGCCCGATGATTCACGCCACCTCCGCAGTGCACAGCATATTTTTCGAGTAATCTCCATCCGGGTGTGGTTTTACGCGTATCTAAAATTTGGGTGCCTAGATCTTCAACCACATCTACATACCTACGAGTGAGCGTTGCGATACCGCTGAGACGCTGCACAAAATTCAAAGCCGTCCGTTCGGCACTTAATATGCCCAAGGCTGAGCCTTCTATTCGGAGGATTTCTGCCCCAGCCTCAACGGCGTCGCCATCTTGGGCCAACAACTGAGTCCTCAGAGAGGCATCCACGCTCTGAAAAACGACTTGCGCGATTCCTAAGCCTGAAAGTACGCATTTTTCACGTGCCACCATCGTAACCGACATCTCTGCCGTGGGCATAAGAGCCGCGCTAGTTACATCCCCTACTTCGCCCAAATCCTCTTCCAGCGACATTCGAATGAGTTGCTGAACCCGGACATCTCCGGTTAGATCAAAGTCAATTTGGGTACGTTGTCGATTACTCATAAAAGTCCTCTCCCAAAAAACTGAATAAATTTCAATAAGAGTTTACTTCTGTTCATCAACAAAAGCCACCGAAGGTATTCCCAAAAGCACCTAGGAAGTAAGCTAAATACTTTTCGGGTCAGCAGGATTACTCTGAAACGGTTCTTTAAAAAGAAATTATTTTATCAACCAGACCACACTATTCCGAAATCCGGAATTATTCATCCGCCTTCGCTAACCCTTCGGCTTTTCACTTTTGCCAGTCTTCGAGTTCTAATCCCTTCACTCTCGAAAATTCGCGAGCGTTATGGGTCACCAAAATTTGATTGTGATGCAAGGCCGTAGCCGCGACCATCATGTCCAGCTGCCGGATCACCTTCCCTTTTTCTAAAGATCGGCACGAATTTCTCCCTAGCCCATAGTTTACGGTTGGCGCACGGCAAGGCGGTTCAATCCTTCCTGGAAAAAGGCAGTAAAGGACAGGGGATAAGCTTCCTACGTTCACCGATGCGGAAAACGAGAGGATGAAAGGGTCGTTGGATTTTCTCGAGCTTAATCATTATTCCACGCTTTACGCTAAGATGCGCCAGATTTTCGGGTAAATGCCGAGGACCGAAATGGAGGCATCATGAAGTAGGTCTCTCTATGATCCAGAATGGAAACGAACAAGTATGGGATGGTTTATGGTGCCTTGGGCTTCCGCAAACGCCTCCATTAGATTAAAGACCGTTATGGGGACTATCCCAATAAGGTAAGAGAAAATGGCTGTTCGGTTGCTACAGACACCAAGGAGGATGCCGGAGTAGATGAACTTAGAGCCGAATTCATCTCGGGGCACACAGATGCTCGCCAAAAGGACATTACCGAAGACGGGGTAGACGCAAAAGGCTACTTTTGCTGGAGCCTCATGGACACCTTTGAGTGGACCAGAGGGTATACTATGCGCTTTGGCTTGGTCTATTGCGACGTCGAGACTCAGGAGCGAACTCCAAAAGCCTCTTTCCACCGCTACGCGGAACTCATCCAGAACTCCCGGAATTCCTGAGAAGAGGATTGACTCGATCCAGATTCCACATATCCATCACACCTCTTCGCAAGAAGAACGAATTTTAAATAAAAACCATATACAGTGAAGAGGGGGTGAAAACACATGCCAGTAGAAGTTAAACTAAAGAAAGGTGAGTCGGTAGATCGCGCGATGCGTCGTCTAAAGAAAAAACTGGACAAAGAAGGCACTATGCGCGAATTGCGCGCCCGGAGTCATTACGAAAAACCCAGTGAGCGCAAACGGAAAAAATCCGCCCGCGCCCGTGCACGTTTGGGTCGTCCTATTTATTAAGACAATCCTCTCTCACGAGACTACCCGGAGATTCGTCTCCGGGTTTTTTTGTGCCCTCTTCCCAAGGTGGACGGCATCATTTCATTGGTTTTGTAAACCGGAGAGTGGGCGTCCTGCCCGCCGTAACCTTGGCGAAGAAGGATGTCCTAGCGAAAAACGGTTTAAGACCAAGGCGTAGTTTCAAGAGTTCAGGTTTCTCTAGGACAGGATTGTCCGCGCTCAATCCTTAACTATAAGTTTAAACGATTCCTTATTAAACTCTATGATATCACCTGAAACAATTTTTTTTCGCTTCTGAGTTTCCGTTGTACCATTCAAAAGAACTTGGCCACGTTCAATGAACGATTTGGCTTCACCACCACTTTCAGCCAGTCCTGCAAATTTTAAGATTTTAAATAGCTCGATAGGCACTTTAGTTACTTCAATTTCTTTCATGTTTATTTCTGCTCGTTGTGTCATTCAAAAGTAGTACGTCAAAGGTAGGTCATCCAAGATGATTCGTGCGGATGGTTCAAAACCATGGTGGTCGAAATGTCCTGATGCGTCAACTCCACAGCAGGTGTAGCTATACATCAATAAAATGCTTCTTGACCAATACATCCATGATGTCCATTTCATTTGTTAGCTTCGCGTATAATACATGCTGAGGATCCTTTTTGGCGTCATGGTTTTCAAGAGTTGAGTGGTAAACCTCTCTTAAAGAACGATCACCTTCTTTACCTTCAATTTTCGTGCAAATCGTTTTTACAATCGCTGACTGCTTCAAGGTTTTGGTTATGGTGTTTTTGGCTTCAGCTATGGAAACTTCACCACGATTTGCCCGCTGGAGTAATTTGCATTCGAAACGTCTACAGGTGTTGGGCCGGTTTTTATAAATACTGCAGCGTTTCCCTTTGAGGGCTGTGCAAGGAAGAGGAAGTGCCGGAACATCATCCCTATCAATTTGTAATCCCATTAGCTCCAGACCAAAGGCTTCTTGTTCATTTTTGAGTTCTACATCGTCAAGGAGTGAGCCGTCGCAGCAGAGACCGCATTTTGTGCATAATTCATCTGTTAGTGATAAGTTCATCTGCATGTTTTACCTGATCAGACCGAGTTTACGAGGTTTGTAGCGGTTTTTGATTAGCTCTGGAATATTCACCTACAGATGAACGGAGGTTGGGTCTCCCGGCCCAACAGGTTCTACCGTTCTGCAATCACGCCCGAAAGCATGAGAGCCCCATGCGTCTCTTTAGCGCTTAAAACCCTACAAAATTGAGGTTTAGGCTTTTCTCAGGGGCTTTTTTGCCTGTTCCTTTTGACAAAGCGGCATAAAAGGTATTTCAGGTTATAGCTTGTTCTATTTCTATACTCTTATGCAAAATAATATCCTTGTCATCAACTGCGGTAGTTCGTCCATTAAGTTTTCGTTGGCGGATCCAGAGAACGGTGGGCATTTGCTTTCCGGCTTAGCGGAAAAGCTGGATGGACCTGATGCCTTACTTGAATGGAAAGGGGTTGAATCAGGCTCTAAAGCCTTGGGTCAAGCAGGCCACAAGGAAGCTTTACTGGGCATCGTGACTCTTCTTCAGAACCTTAATCTCAGCTGCAAAGGGGTGGGACATCGGGTGGTGCATGGCGGGGAAAACTTTAAAGGGTCTTGTCTGGTGTCCGATGAGTCGCTTATCGCGTTGCAGGAGAATTCCCATTTAGCCCCGCTACATAATCCCGTGAACCTTCAAGGTATCGAAGCCGCCCGCTTAGCCTTCCCTGATTTACCGCAGGTGATGGTGTTTGATACAGCCTTTCATCAAACCATGCCGCGGCAGGCCTACCTCTACGCTCTCCCCTATGAGCTTTACGAACAAGAAGGCATCCGACGCTACGGTTTTCATGGGACGAGCCACCGCTATGTCTGTAACGAAGCTGCGAAGCACCTAGGGCGTCCCATCGAGGAGTTGGCTTTGGTAAGTGTCCATTTGGGGAACGGTTGCAGTGCAGCCGCCGTACTAGGCGGGAAATCGGTCGACACCACCATGGGACTCACCCCCTTGGAAGGTTTAGTGATGGGAACGCGTTCCGGTGATATCGATCCCTCTCTACACGAATTTCTGGCCAATACCTTAAAGATCTCTCTGCATGAGGTCTCAAATCTCCTAAACACAAAAAGCGGACTGCTCGGTCTCTCCGGGAGGAGTAATGATATGCGGGAGCTTTTGGAAGCGGAAGCTCAAGGTGACCAGCGGGCTGCCATTGCCATCGAGGTCTTTTGTTACCGTCTAGCCAAATCGATTGCCGGACTTGTGGTGGCTTTAGGTCGATTGGATGCCGTCATTTTCACTGGTGGTATTGGAGAAAATTCAAAACCGGTGCGGGAACGAACCTTAAAGCTTCTCCCTTTCCTAAATCTTGATTGTGATCCGCTTGCAAATGAAAACCATGGCGCCGATACTAAGGGTATTATCAGTAATGAACTCAATCCCTGCGCGATAGTCATCAAAACCGATGAAGAGATTGTGATTGCTCGGGATACGGCGAGGTTGATGAGTGATTGCGGATGAATGATAAATGATAAAAACTAATAAAATTCGATTTCAGACTTCAAACTTCCAACTCCTATCTTCCAACCCCAAACTCCCAACTCCCAACTACTAAATGTCCTCCAAACAAACACAGTGTATTTACCTTATTCCCACCAGTGCTCGAGTGGGATTAACGTCTGTGAGTATGGGTTTGGTTCGAGCCCTCGACCGAAACGGTATTAAAACCGCCTTTTTTAAACCGGTTGCACAGCTTTTCCGTGGGGATACCGGACCTGAACGAAGCACCTACGTGATTCGGAATACGACCGATCTTCAACCTCCAGAGCCGATTTCCTATGCCGAAGCCGAACGGGAAATATCTGCAAACGGAATGGATTCATTGTTGGAACGAGTGATGGAGCTTTACCAAACCGTGGCAGATGAGGCTGATATTGTAGTGGTGGAAGGTTTGATTAATATGGACGAATTTGAGCACGCCATCCATCTCAATAAAATGATCGCTCGTACGCTTGATGCCTCTTTCGTTTTTGTAGGGGCTCCTATTCAACAAGACCTTGAGCAACTCAATACGGAAATTCGAAACACCGTGCACGAATTTGAAGGTCTTCATTCCGAAAGGGTTATGGGCGCCATAGTCAATTTTGTGAATGCCCCCCGCGATGCGGAAGGTCGATTGCGTCCAGATCTTGAGTTGGAATCTTCGGAGTTGGAAATCACGGCGGATCGACTAAAAAAGGAATGTAGCGTGTTTCAGGAACGTAAGTTTCGTTTACTGGCTACGGTGCCTTGGCTAAAAGAAATGGCACAGTCACGTACCATCGATGTGGCAGAACATCTACATGCTAAAATCCTTCATGAAGGTGACATTCATACCCGTCGCATTCATAAAGTCTTTCTTTGCGCACGAAATGTGGAGCATATTACCCACGTATTCCGGGCCAATGCCTTATTACTTATTCCCATTGATCGTATGGACCTTTTTCTTGCAGCATGTATGGCTGCCGGAAATGGGATCCCACTCGCCGGAGTGGTGCTCACCTCTGCCGTGGAAATGCCCCGTCCGGAAATTATGAAATTTTGTCAGCAGGCCTTGGAAAAAGGATTGCCCGTAATGTCCGTTACTACAGACAGCTATGCCACCGCCACCCAGATTCCACGGATGAATACCGAAGTACCGATTAACGATCGCGAGCGCATTGATACCGGTATGAATTATGTTGCGGGTGAAATCTCCCGCGCTTGGTTAAAATCTCTGGTGGGCTTTCATCCCGAAATTCGACTTTCTCCGGCCGCTTTCCGTTACCGATTAGTGCAACTGGCTCGCAAAAAATCCAAGCGAATCGTGCTTCCCGAAGGAACAGACGCCCGTACCCTGGAAGCCGCAAATATCTGCCAGAAGCGAGGCATCGCCAACTGTGTTTTACTTGCCAAGAGGGAAGAGATTGAAGAGATGGCTGATAAAATGGGTCTTACTCTTGATCCAGGCTTGGAAATTCTCGATCCTGCAGAATTGATACCCTTGTATATTGATACCCTTCAGGAATTACGCAAGCACAAGGGCATGGACCGCGGAATGGCAGCCTCTCTGCTTGAAAATAATATTATGTTGGGAACGACCATGTTGAAAGTGGACGACGTAGATGGACTGGTTTCAGGTGCGGTACATACCACGGCGGAGACCGTGCGTCCGGCCCTTCAGTTGATCAAAACCAAACCAGGAACTCGTTTTGTATCTTCGCTGTTCTTTATGCTCTTACCGGAGCAGGTGTACATTTATGCAGATTGTGCGATCAACGAAAATCCGGATGCGGAAACCTTAGCTGAAATCGCATTGCAAAGTGCCGACAGTGCGATTGCCTTTGGCATAATCCCCAAAGTAGCGATGATCAGTTACAGTACGGGTTCCAGTGGATCAGGAACTGAGGTGGAGAAGGTACGTAAAGCCACTGAAATCGCCCGGGAGAGACGCCCAGATCTCATTATCGACGGTCCTTTGCAATACGATGCGGCCTCTACCGCCTCCGTGGCTAAAACGAAGGCCCCTGACTCCCAAGTCGCCGGAAAAGCCAACGTATTTATTTTCCCCGATCTTAATACAGGGAACACCACCTACAAAGCGGTGCAGCGTAGCGCGAATGTCATCAGTATTGGCCCCATGCTTCAAGGGTTGAATAAACCAGTAAATGACTTATCCCGTGGCGCTCTAGTAGATGATATCGTTTACACAATTGCGCTAACCGCTATTCAAGCGGGGCAGTAGAAGCTCCATCTGTTGTGGAGTGAGGTCGCGAAGAAAGGCACGACCGGAGCTTCCGCTTTGGGGGCGAAGACGCTTGCTACGAGGAGGGGGCTTGTGTTCTGAAACGCGCTACCTGAAGGTAGCTTTACGAATCCTCGTAACCGAGGGAACTCTGAACTACGTCTTCTTTCGAAAAGGCTTTGCGAAAAATTGAAGCACCTTCTTTTCTTTGGCCCAAAAGAACTTGAATTGCCCCAAGATCGTACCAAAAATCATCAGCGAAATTTGATAGGTAGGGAAGACCAACAAAAGATAAGTCGGTACTTTGACCCACATGGAAGGGCTTTCTTTCGTAAAACCTAACAATCCCCAGTAAAGCGGACGTATCTGGCTGATACTGGACCCTGCCAAAGTAAACGTAAGCATGATCATCCAAAAAGAGAAATTCGATTCGATTCCCCACTTGGATTTAAGGCGTTCTGCCCAAGGGGCACTCATTCGGAGGCCGTTGCCTGAGCCGTCTGGGCTTTGGCAGCGTCAAAATTGTCTGCTTTCTCTGCAAAATCCACCAAGAGTACGACATCGGGGCCGCGAACTTCTAAGGTTCCTTCTCCAAAAACATACCAGGTAGTGGTTCCGTTTTCGATAACTTTTCCCGGCCCGACGATAACGGCAGAGATCATGGGTGCATGGCCTGCCAAAACCCCTAGGGAACCGTTAAAAGCGGTAACCATGATAGATTCGACCTCGGAATCAACAACCGGGCCTTCAGGGGTAAATATGCGCAGGGGAAAAGAACTCATAAGATCCGTGTTTAGAGAGTAGCGGCTTTCGTGCGAACATCATCAATGTTACCGACCATGTAGAAGGCCTGCTCAGGTACATCATCATGTTTGCCTTCGAGAACTTCTTTAAAGGAGCGAATAGTGTCCGCTAGCTCTACATAAGTACCAGACATACCCGTAAATTGTTCCGCAACGTGGAAGGGTTGGGAAAGGAAACGTTGCACTTTACGGGCACGATTCACAATCAGCCGGTCTTCCTCAGAGAGCTCTTCCATACCTAGAATCGCAATGATGTCTTGCAGCTCTTTATAATTCTGGAGAATTTCCTGAACTCCACGGGCTACGTGGTAATGTTCTTCGCCAAGAACTTCCGGAGACAAAATGGTGGAGGTGGAGGTCAGAGGATCTACCGCAGGGTAAATACCGAGCTCTGAAATCGCACGACTCAATTCCGTGGTAGCATCCAAGTGAGCAAAGGTAGTTGCAGGAGCTGGATCGGTGTAATCATCCGCAGGTACATATACCGCCTGAATCGAAGTGATAGATCCGTCTTTAGTAGAGGTAATGCGTTCCTGAAGGGCTCCCATGTCGGTACCTAAGGTAGGCTGATAGCCTACCGCAGAAGGAATACGTCCTAAGAGAGCAGATACCTCAGCACCGGCTTGAGTGAAACGGAAAATATTATCCACGAACAACAGAACGTCTTGGTTCATTACATCACGAAAATGCTCAGCAACGGTCAAGGCGGACAAGGCCACACGGGCACGGGCGCCAGGAGGTTCATTCATCTGACCGTAAATCATGGAGGTTTTATCGATTACACCGGATTCGGCCATTTCTTTAAACAACGCGGTACCTTCACGGGTACGTTCCCCTACCCCTGCAAATACGGAATACCCACCGTGTTCTTTAGCGATATTATGAATCAATTCTTGAATCAAAACCGTTTTACCTACACCCGCACCACCGAAGAGACCTACTTTACCCCCCTTACGATAGGGAGCGAGAAGGTCGATAACCTTAATACCGGTTACAAGGATGGAATCGCTGGTGTCTTGATCTTCAAATTTTGGAGCCGCACGATGAATGCCACTGCGGGTATCACATTTAATTTCACCCAGATTATCAATTGGTTCTCCCAACAGATTCATTACGCGACCGAGAGTTCCAACCCCAACGGGCATAGAAATGGGTTCACCTACATCTTTTACTGGAGTTCCGCGAACCAAACCGTCGGTGTTGTCCATCGCAATGGCGCGCACGATGTTGCTACCCAAATGTTGGGCAACCTCGAAGGTTAGATTGTCTTCTAAATCGCTAATACTCGGGTTGGTACAAACCAAGGCATTGAGGATGTTCGGGAGTTGGCCATCCTCGAATTCAATATCACAAACCGCACCCAAAACCTGGGTGATCTTGCCGGTGGCAGCGGGTGTTTTTTTCTTAGCAGGGGTTTTCTTTTTGGCAGGCATACGTTTTTCTCTCAGCTAAAGGGCTACAGCGCTTCCGCGCCGGAAATAATTTCAATCAATTCGGTTGTAATAGACGCTTGACGCGCACGGTTACGTAAAAGGGTATTTTCTTCGATGAGGTTCATGGCGTTGGTGGTCGCATTGTCCATCGCCGTCATGCGGGCTCCATGTTCACCAGCGGTGTTTTCGAGCAGGGCATAAAACACTTTGAAGGTCACTAGGCGGGGAACCAAAAAGGAAAGCAATTGTCCCATTTCAGGTTCGGCAAGAATATCCGAATCGGTTCGGGCTCCTCCCTGATCTTCGCTGCTTAAGTCGCTGGTTTCAAGCGGGAGTAAGGAGCGGATTTCAGGAGTTTGAACCAAAGGGCTGCCAAATTCATTGCAAAGCATGATTACTTGGTCGAACCCTTCTTCTAAAAAGGCTTTTTCCAGACGCCGGGTTATGCGGGCCGCATCTTTTGAATGGGGAGAGGCGCTGGCAATATCGTCAAAGAATTTCCAGACCTTTACCCGTTTTTTAAAATGGGCGTGGCCCCGTTTTCCAATGAAGGCAAACTGATAGTCGATCCCATCGTCTTTATGCGCTTCGAGCATTTTTTCCCCGTGACGGATCAGGTTATTATTAAAACCACCACACAAACCTTTGTCGGAAGTGAACATCACCACCAACACTTTTTTCACTTCTTCGGAGGTCTGTAACAGCGGATGCATATCACTATCCACTTGACCACCGATACGCTGAATCAATTGATTCACTTCGGTCGCAAAATCTTTGGCCTGACGCTGAGACTCTTGAGCCTTGCGCAGTTTACTCGCGGAAACCATTTTCATGGTTTTCGTGATCTTACTCGTGTTCTTTAAACTCGAGATTTTGCGGTTATAATCTTTAATACTAGGCATGTGAAAGGAATCGGGTGGGGATTCGAGTTAAGCGATTTAGTCGCGGGTTTTCTTGAATTCCTCAAGGATATTAATCAATTTCTCTTCGATATCATCGGTAAGAGCTTTCTTTTCGTTGAGTTCACGAGCAAAATCCGAATAAGTGGAATCTAGAGCATCGTTGAGGTCGTCACCGAATTTAATCACATCTTCTACAGCAATATCATCCAAATGTCCGCGAGTACCGGCATAAATCATCACAATCTGCTTTTCCACAGCCAATGGAGCGTGAACACCTTGTTTAATGACCTGCATCAAGCGCTGGCCGCGTTCCAATTGACGACGGGTTCCGGCATCCAAATCGGATGCAAACTGAGCGAAAGCAGCCAATTCACGATACTGGGCCAAATCCAAACGAAGCGTTCCCGCAACCTTTTTCATCGCTTTGATCTGAGCGTCCCCCCCCACACGTGATACAGAAATACCCGGGTTAATCGCAGGACGTTGTCCTGCATTAAACAGGTCACTTTCCAGGAAGATCTGACCATCAGTAATCGAAATCACGTTGGTAGGAATATAAGCGGCAACGTCGCCACCCTGCGTTTCGATAATTGGCAAAGCCGTCAAAGAACCTGCACCTTTTGCGTCACTCATTTTCGCAGAACGCTCAAGCAAGCGGCTGTGTAAGTAGAAAATATCGCCGGGATACGCTTCACGTCCAGGAGGACGACGGAGAAGCAAAGAAAGTTGACGGTAAGCCTGCGCCTGTTTGGTTAAATCATCATAAATGATCAGTGCGTGCTTTCCACTGTCGCGATAAACTTCTGCCATCGCGGTACCAGAATAAGGAGCCAAGAACTGCATTGCAGCTGGATCAGAAGCGGTTGCAGCAATGATGGTCGTATATTCCATCGCACCGTGTTTTTTCAGGGTTTCAACCACCTGAACTACGGTAGAACGTTTCTGACCGATCGCCACATAAAAACAATGTACATCCTGACCACGTTGATTGATAATCGTATCAATCGCCAAGGACGTTTTACCTGTTTTGCGGTCACCAATGATTAATTCACGTTGTCCACGACCAATCGGAGTTAGCGCATCAATTACTTTGATACCGGTCTGCATAGGTTCGTGAACGTCTTTACGGTCAATGATACCAGGTGCTTTCAGTTCAATAAACCGTTGACTGGTTCCCTTAATCGCAGGTCCACCGTCAATCGCTACTCCCAGTGCGTCGACAACACGACCACTAAGGTCGTCACCTGCAGGAACAGAAGCAATGGTTTTAGTTCGTTTGACTTCGTCCCCTTCTTTAACCTCCGTGTCATCACCAAATAAGGCGATACCCACGTTGGTTTCTTCAAGGTTCAAGGCCATTCCGACCAAACCGGTTTTAGTAAATTCAACCAGCTCACCTGCCATGACGCCGGACAAGCCGTGTACACGGGCAATTCCATCGCCTACACTAAGAACAGAACCTACTTCGTAGCGTTCGGGACCGGTGTCGAGATTTTTAAGTTGGTCGCGGAGGATGGAAGCCACCTCATCGGGCTGAATGTCGATGGACATAGAATCGTTTCCTTGCTTATGCGTTGATCACGTTACGTTTAAAAGTCATTAATTTGGCTGCCAAGCTGTGATCTTCCACTTGGTCACCAATGCGTAGGCGAAAACCACCAATTAGGCTTTCATCCACACGGGTAGATAATATAATTTTTTTGCCGGTGCGTTCACCAAGCTTCTTCACTAGAGAAGTTTTTTGTGCGGCCTGAAACTCAGACGCGGAAACCAAACTTACAGGAAGAATCCCTTTGGCTTCCTGCCAAAGTTCCAAACCGATCCGAACAATGTCCGGAAGGATATCCAATCGCTCACGTTTGATGAGCAATGAGAACAAATTTTCCGTCAGCGGAAATGCTGCTTTTCCAAATATCTTATCGATACAGACTAACTGCTGTTCCGATGGGATAAGCGGATGCGCTACAAAAGTTTTAAACTCTTCGGAGGACGCCAACAAGCGCTCCAAATCATGTAAATCTTTACCTACCGGATCCAGTGACCCCGATTCGGTGGCCACATCTAGGTAGGCGGAAGCATATCGTTTAGCAACAGCTGACATCGTAGATTACATCTCCGCGATCAATTGATCGGCTAATTCTTTGCGGCCTTTAACATCCATCTTCTGACGAAGTAGTTTGGACGCCATTTCCACAGCGAGTTCGGCGGAAGAGGCACGTAGAGTATTTTCAGCTTTGCCCTGTGCGGAAGCAATATCACGATTTGCGTTTTCACGCAGAATCTGAGCTTCCTCACGGGCCTTGGCCTCAATAACTTTACCTGCTTCCCGTGCGGAGTCCCGACCGGAATCGATCATACCGCGTACTTCATCCTCTGTCTCATCCAATTTGGTTTTAACAGTGGTATCAAGGGCCGCGAGCTCACGTTGTAGGTGGTCCGCATTGTCGAGGGATTGTTCTATTTCCTCTTCGCGTTTATCTAGGCCATCCAAGATAGGACCCCACGCAAACTTTTTGAGGATATAAGCCGCCACCGCGAAAATGGTGAGGAACCAGAAGAACATGGCACCGCTCACCGGACTGGTGGCGGCGTGTTCGGTACCCGCATCCCCATGGGGGGCGGGCACTTCCATGTGCTGACTAGTGGATTGTTCGGTTTGTTGTGCCATAGGGGAACCTAGCTACAGAAAAACTGCAGGATTACTTACCTACTGCGATAATACAGATTACCGCACAAAACAGAGCAACACCTTCGATCAACGCCGCAGCGATAATCATCATGGTCTGAAGTTTGGGCTGCATTTCTGGCTGACGAGCTGAGCTTTCGAGAGCGGCTGCAGCGACTTTAGAGATTCCGATTCCGGCTCCAATCGTTACGAGACCGGCTCCGATGGCGGCATAAACTGCGGCTGATAAAGTTTCCATATTAGTGTACCTGTTGGTTTTTAGTGAGTTTGAAGGGTTAAGTTAAGTTGGATCAGTGTTCAGGATGAAGCATCTGACCTACGAAAATTGCGGAAAGCATAACGAAAATATAGGTTTGTAGGAAAGCCACTAGGATTTCCAGAAAGAAAACGAAAAGTCCAAGCCCAATTGCAGGTAATGCAAAGGCTCCATAAATAACTGTCATACCAATCATTGCAAATAAAACAATATGTCCAGCTAACATATTAGCAAACAACCGGATGGAAAGAACCATGGTTTTGATGAAAACGCCTACGATTTCAATGGGCACCAAAAGAAATAAAACCGGTACCGGAACACCATGAGGAATGAAATTCTTAAAAAATCCGATCCAACCGAATCGCTGCACTGCCCAGCCGACCATAGCTAGGAAGGTAGTCGTAGCTAAAGCAGCCGTTACGCTCAAACTTGCAGTAGCGGTTCCGAAAATTGGAAACAAGCCCATTAAATTCAACGTCAGAATCAGCGTAAACTGAGTCAGAAACAACCAGGCATACTTACGCCCGTCTTCTTTACCCAAATAAGGAATACTGATTTCGTCGCGAACAAACACCACAACCGTTTCCATTAGGTTTGTCCATCCACGAGGAACCCGTGCGCGATGATTGTAGACTTTGCAATACATCCAACAAAGAAAAACGGCACCTAAGAGAGCCATGAGTCCAGATAAACGGAAAGAAGCTGGTAAGTTAGCATCCGCAAAGTCCAAATGCATGGTACCCAAAGACCATCCACCACCATCGGAGACGTGATGCGTTATATATTCGGTGACCGCTTGGGTCTTTTCTTCAATACTTGATGACATCTTTCAATAAAATCGTGGGTTAACTTCGTTTAGAGTTCCAGACCAAAAATAGGATTCCGCCCGAAAGGAGGACGTAGTATCCGGTCATGAGCTGAGGAACAAATACATGGGTTCGCACGGCTTGCAATCCTATAAGCAAAAAAATTGTGAAAGTATTCACGAATAGCTTCAACGTCACTAATAACAGGCCGAAACTGGGACCCAGCCGTTTTGCGACAGATGTCCCGGTAAGGCTAAAGCCAAGAAAAAAGCCGAAATTCAGGATTAAAAGACCCAAGGAAGCCCTTACTTCAGGGTTGAGACCTTCCTTAAATACGTAATGGTTAACGCCTATGACTGCACTAAAAGAGGATAGACAAAGGAGTAGAGCAAATAGGCCGTAACGAATCCGATGCTTCACGAAGCTTACTCCTCGGGTGGAGCAGGTGGCCGAGTAAGCTTCCACACTTCATAAGCGCCATAAAGAAAGGCCAAGCCCACCCCAATCAAGGCCCCCAAAGGCTCGTAGCCGGTTTTTTCATCCCATTGATGGCCCAACCACCCGAAAATGCCCATCACCAATGCAAAACTGCTTCCCAACATAATAGCGGGTGACATTCCTTTTGTGGATTCCACGGTGGTGCGGTGGGTATTCAACCATAGACCCGATTTTTTATCCGAGGTCTTTTGATCAGGTGGGTTTTTAGGTGAATCGGTCATAATTTAGAAATGGGACCTCTCAAATGAAGGGACAGTCAAGATTCTTCCGTGAAGCAAATAAGCTTTCTACTCAAGTAATTTAAGAATTTAAGTAAGCACCGAGTGGGGCAGGATGCCCTCACTCCACAAAAATAAGGAGGGCCCATGTCCCGCGGTCCAGCTAGGCGGTTCACGAGGTGACGGCTGGACACCGTCGCCCCATAACCCTTTTCTACTCAAACAACACGGTTTTGTTTCCAGTAACCACGACCCGATCTTCCAATACCAATCGAATGGCTCTGGCCAACACTCGTTTTTCGACATCACGACCGTTTCGCGCCATTTCTTTGGGATTGTGATGATGGCTTACCGGGGTGACATCTTGAGCGATAATGGGGCCTTCGTCCAAAACCTCGCTGGCAAAATGAGCGGTGGCTCCGATGATTTTCACACCTCGTTCCCAAGCTTGACGGTAGGGATTGGCTCCGATGAAGGCTGGCAGAAAACTATGATGAATATTCACGATGCGATTGGGATAATGTAGGATGAATTCACTGGAGACAATCCGCATGTACTTCGCCATCACCACTAGATCAGGTTGATGTTCATCAATGATCGCAATTACCTTCGCCTCGTGCTCCTCACGGCTACACTCCCGGTGATCACAAAAATAGAAGGGCACTTTAAAGGATTCGGTAAGTTCACGCAAATTCTCGTGATTTGCAATCACCCCACACACTTCCATAGGTAAATCGCCAAAGGAAGCTCGAATCAACAAATCACCCAAACAATGGGGTTCTTTGGTTGCCATCAACATAACTTTTTTATTGGTTAAATCCTGAAGCTTTACCGAGGCCTGTTCAGGTAATTCTGTTTTCAGTACCCGCAATAATAAATCCCCATCTTCAATACCCTCTACGGCTGTACGCATAAAAAACTGATTGGTTTCCGGATCCACATATTCGCCATTCTCCACAATATTTCCACCATGACGGTGCAATACCCCCGTCACCCGCGCAATCAATCCAGGTTCATCTTGGCAGTCCATACATAATGTTAATCTTGTGCTCATGCTGTGCTTATGCCGAAGGAAGAGACCTAAATCAATCGCTATCAAGATAAATGGACGGCCCACGTTCCGCGGTCCAGCACCCCAAGACGTTGTTGACGGCGGGACGCCATCGCTCCCGAATCCTTCCACCACGATTTACCATTGCCATTCAGTCATCTTTGCATATGAACAGTTAAATGGATCCTGATCGCGAACTTGACCCCACCCGCTGGCTAGCTGAACACGGGGATATTCTCTATCGCTTTGCTTTGGGAAGAGTACGTGACCCTCAAACCGCTGAAGATCTGGTACAGGACACCTTCCTCGCGGCGATGAAGGGTGCGAAGTCTTTTTCCGGTCGTTCCAAAGAACGTACTTGGCTGGTGGGAATCCTTAAACACAAGATCATCGATCATTTCCGTAAACACAAACGGACTTTTTTGAGCGATGACTTGGAACTCCGTGAACAGGATCCCGAAACCTTCCTCGATCGAAAAGGAAACTGGACGGTGGGACAAGCCCCTTGGATCACCCAACCAGAAACCGTATTGGAAATGAAAGAATTCTGGGGATACTTGAATAGTTGCCTCGAACACCTGAGCGAGCAGCAACGTCAGGTCTATGTCCTGCGCGAACTGGAAGAGCAACCCGCCGATGATATTTGCGAGGCTTTAGAAATGAGCCCCTCCAACCTCTGGGTCACTCTTCACCGAGCAAGGCTTCAATTGAAGAACTGTTTGACCCAAAAAGGTCTCGGGACTCAGAAACGAGGATGATCAAACGTCCGGTCACCCCCGCCGGCGAGGAACACGCCGCTTTTTGGGACGAACTCGCTGAGGAATACCAAAGCGAAACCCAGATTTCGACGGATGACTTTCACTATGGCCCTCTCCTACCTGGAGACAAGGAGCTTCAACTCCTCCCAAAAAATGTTGAAGGTTTTCATTGTCTGGAGTTGGGCGCAGGAGCGGGACAGAACAGTATCTATCTCTCCAAGCGGGGAGCCACTTGCGTTGCCTTGGACATTAGTAAAGAGCAACTTGAATTCGGACGGAGCTTGGCCAAAGCTGAGGAAATTGACCTAGAATTTATCCTCGCCGACTTAGATCACCTGCCGGAATTTGACCAAAGCTTTGATCTAATCCATTCCGCCTACGGCATCCCCTTCTCAACCCATCCAGAAGCCCTGATTCAGCACTGTGCCGACCTTCTAAAACCGGGAGGACAGTTGGTCTTCAGTATGGGCCATCCTGTATATGCTGGCGAATGGCTGGATCTGGATGACGACCAAGGCATTTTTTTGCAGAGCTACTTTCATCCACAGCCGGATGTTCGTGAGAGCGAAGAATCTGCCGTGCAAGCCATGGCTTACCCCCTTTCGGAATGTATTTCATGGATCCGCAAAGCCGGATTCCAGTTGCAGGACCTTCGAGAGCCTTCGGCACTTCCGGTGGATCAAATGACCGCATCCGAAATTGAAGCCCGGGTTCCCTACTACAGCGAAGCATGGGTTGAACAGGTGAACGAACTATCAAAATTTCCCGTCGTCGTAATTTTTTCAGCCATCAAAGCTTAAGAAGTCGTATGAGCGGATGCTCCGGATTTGATTTCGACTTTAAGCGAGCGCCCCTCATAGTCATTTGAGGAAACACCCGAGCCTATGCCCAATCCTGTCAACATTGTCGGACATCAGCCATCGACTTCCGGGTGGAGACCATTCCCGCCGCCCCCCCGCGACCAGATCGAGCGCGCATGGAATCGCTGAAAGCGAGCGGAGTCGATCACGTCGCTTTCATTATCGATGCCCCCGAAGCCACCGACCACGATTCCTTCCGTCAGGTTCCCGGATCGTATGACCTGTCCTTGCAAGACGCATGCTGGGCGAAAGAACTGGAAATACCTTTGCAAATCAACACCGTCTTTCACCGCGTGTGCATACCGCAACCTTGGACAGATCATGGCAGACGCAACACCTTCAGCTAGCCAACTTGAAACAACACATACTTAGAGTGGGCTCGATCCTCCCCAAGCCTAGGCTTTAGGATTAAACACCCTTGGCGTAAATTACGTTTCGAAGCTCCAAAACGATACCTCACCCAAAGCCACCCATAAACAAGGTTCCAAAACGGGGCTTTAAGGGAGGTATTCCTTTTGTGCACTTTCGTGGCAAAAATCACCGCGCCCAAAGCATTGAACAAGGCGCCAGCGAAATCTCTTCGGACATCAGCGAACATCCCTGATCCGCCAAAAGTATCGCATTCGCTTTTAATGGCACGGTGACGGGTTCATCGCTGAAATTATGTAGCGCTAGCAGCTTTCCGCGTTTCACTGCGAAAATCTTCTCCCCCAAACTGAGGATTTCCTGCGGGTTATCGGGATGAAACTCTTTTAGGGTAGACCTCAAATTTAGCCTTCGCACTAATTCTCCTAAAACTGTAGCTGTTGAACTGTCATCGTCTGCGATTCGCGCCAATAACTCATCCTCATTCCACTGTTTACGGTTGATGCTTCGGTTTTGTCCTGTGCGGGCTAGGCCCTCCAAATCATTTTCGGTGGCGGTGAAGCTATGAATGTAAAAGGCAGGAATACCTTGTAGGCACATGGGTACGGTTTGCGAAAGCAGGAAGCGGCGAAGGTGTAGCTCTTCAGACTGACCCTCTTTTCGCAGGGCGGAAAAGTAACTGGTGTTGATTTCGTAAGGGGTGGTTGATCCATCGGAGTGACGCCGCTCGTTTACCTTTCCACCCAGAGAACGAATCTCTTCGGCCAGAGCTTTCACTTCATCCATGGGCACAAGACCTTCCAGCGGACGGACCCCTACCCCATCGTGCGAGGCGGTGAAATTAAAGAAGGTACAGCCTTCAGGTGGGGCTTCCAGTGCGGAGGCCCAAGCCGTCAAGCGCGTGGCCTCACCACGACGTAAACCGTGCAATAAAAGTGGGGGCAAAGGAAACTGATACACCATACGAGCTTCGTCGCCTTCTCCGAAATAGGATACATTCTCTTTATGAGGGACATTAGTTTCGGTGAGCAATACTACTCCAGGAGCCACCGCTTCCAAGACATCTCGCATCAGTTTGACTACTTCGTGGGTCTGCCATAAATGAATGCAATCGGTTCCGGCTTCTTTCCAAAGGTAGGCAATGGCATCTAAACGAATCATGCGCGCACCGCATCTCACATAACATAAAAGTAAATCGAGATAAGCGAGCAACACATCCGGATTTCGGAAATCTACATCCACTTGGTCTGCGGAAAAGGTGGTCCATACATGACGGGTCCCTGCCTTCGTATCAAAGGCGGTGAGTAGAGGATGCGTACGCGGTCGTACAACTCCACTAACATCCGTTTCGGGTGACTCGGTGACAAAGAAATTCTTCCCTGGCTCATCGTCGGCCAGAAGCTGATGAAACCATTTGTGATCAACGGAGCAATGATTCAGAACCAAATCGAACATTAGGTCATGTGACTCATTCAAAGCTTTGACATGACTCCAATCCCCCAAATCTGGACGTACAATCTCATAATCCGAAATCGAAAAGCCATCGTCCGAGGTAAACGGAAAGAAAGGGAGAATATGCACTAAGCTAATCGCATCGCCCAACTGCTCACGAACAAATCGGGTCAGCGTCTTAAGAGGAAACTCGCCTTCTTTTTTTACGGAATCTCCATAGGTAATCAAAATCGCATCCGATTCGGACCAGCGGATTTGAGGCAGATCCGCGAACACATCTTTGGCCGCATCTAACCGCTCCCACAGTCGATTACAAAAGCCCGTCAACTGATCTGGGCTATACAACTTCTCCAAACGATCTTGAATCTGCTCTTTTTTCATAAGCTATAGATAGAAGTCTCGGGTAAAGGACGCAAGGGAGCGATAGCTATTGAAACTTCAGAACTTGAGATTACGACATTTATGTAATAAAGCGAAATGACGCTGACATTCTTGTCTTATATAAAAAAGTTTCAGAGCCCTCGACTAGAATGGAAGAGTTGAGGTTTCGCTGGTACATCCTCTTTCGACAAGTCAACGGCACGTCAGGTATCCGAGTTCCATCAAAAATCTGAAGGCAAGGTGAAATCTAATTTCACTTTGGTCACCCAATGATAAAGTTCAATCCGTTCTGCGTGAAGAAACAGACGTTCGCCTCCATCTCCAGGATTATAGATGGGATCTCCGACGATTGGGCAACCGAGAGATAGCATATGAACGCGCAGTTGATGACTCCGACCGGTTTCTGGGAAGAGGCGGACGCGGGTAAAATCACCGTCTATAGATTCTACTTTATAGCGCGTAACCGCAGATTTCCCTTTTTCGGGGCAAATATAGTATACTGGCGGGTCGTTTTTGGTCCAGTCTTTGCGGATGGGGCCGTCGATGATTCCCTCAGGTTCAGGAAGCTGTCCATGCACCTTGGCTACGTATTCTTTGTGAACGCGGCGAGCCTCAAATTGACGACCCAGGTTGCCCTGGGTTTCGGAATTACAGGCAAAAAGGATTAAGCCAGAGGTGTCACGGTCGAGACGGTGAACCAAGAGGACTTCTCGATCCGAAAACTGGTCTTTAAGTCGATTCCACAGACAATCTTGGAGCTCAGGTTTACGTCCGGGGACGCTCAGCAATCCTGAAGGTTTATTGACTACCAGTAGATGTTCGTCTTCATAAATGACCGGTATCATTTACTGACCTAGAGATCCGATGGAGGTTTTTCTGATAATAGTTCCTGATAGTTCTGAATAAGTTCAGCTTCCCGTCGGTCCCGATAGGTTCCTGCAAAAAACAGGTCGGCGTCTTTTTCCACAAACTGTTGCCATGACTCCGATTCTTTTCCTGGTAAAATGGGATAAAAACCAACGCCGCATTCTTGAGCGGTCCGTTGATCACCAGGGGCGTCGCCCAATAAAATTACTCGTTCTGGAGGAACCCCACTCTGCTGCATGGCGAGCCTTAACTGCAGGGGCTTCCCCCCCACATCTAATCCGGCAATCCCATCCACAAGCTTGTCTAAGCCTACTCCCCCCCATTCCGATTGTAGCGCATGATACGGACTCAGGGAAACAACGGCTAAATCAGCCCGTTCACGCAGATGGTTTAGAGCCTCACGTACTCCCTGAAAACTTGGGACAGGCCCCATATTCTCCTCGATATCCTGATTTACCGCCAGACTCCACTCCAAAACCGATTGCAATCTCGGATCCTGTTTTGCAGCTACTTTTAAGGTTTCATGATACAAATTCGGCTCGGAACTGACCCATTCAGCCAATGGTTTTAACCAAGGCAATTCCGTATCCGACAGGGTAAATGCTTTGGTTTGTTGAACCAGTTCAAAGGTCCTGTTTAGGGCGACAAAGCGATTACTGCCACGGTAGGTAGACCGCAAATTCACGTAGTCCGCGAGGTCGCAAACTTCCTTGGCCATATCTTCCAAGCCCCACTGTGAAATAATGCGCGGATGGAAAAACTGCTTCTGCTTCACTTCCATGGTGTCAAACACGCAACCATCGGAGTCAATACCGATAAGAAAATCGTGTCGGGATATAAAAGTGAAGTTCATAGGTATCTGGTGGTTGTGGTTTTCGATACCGATTGCGATACCGATTTGGATCGGTCAAACGTTTCGGTTAAATCACACGCATTACTATCGGAATCGGGATCGCTATCGGGATCGACCCGAACGCCCTGAACTTGCGTTAGATCAAAATTTTCGTGACTAAATGACATGCTGAATCAAGCGAAAAAAATCGATTTCGAATTTTTTGGATTAAACGCCGCTAAAGGCTTGGAAACCACCGTCCACAGGTACCACGATGCCGGTAATGAACTTGGTTCCTGAGGAAGCTAGCCACACCAAGGTGCTTAAGAGATCTTCGGGCTCTCCGTAACGAGCTTGGGGGGTGTGATCGATGATGGTTTGACCACGAGCGGTTAAACTACCGTCTTCATTGGTTAGCAAGAAACGGTTTTGTTCGGTGAGGAAAAAACCGGGAGCAATCGCGTTTACGCGAATGGCTGGAGAGACTTCCTGTGCCATATAAACCGCTAACCATTCCGTGAAGTTATTTACGGAGGCTTTGGCCGCTGCGTATCCCACCACTCGGGTCAGGGGTTTAAATGCAGTCATTGAGGAAATATTAATAATATTTCCGGACTGTTGATCTTTCATGATCTTCCCAAAAATCTGACAAGGCAAGACGGTGCCGATCAAATTCAGTTCCATAACGAATTTAAACGCCTCCGGAGCGAGATCAAAGAAGGTGTTTTTACCCGGCATCGCGGTAGCGTCAGGATGATTTCCTCCGGCTCCGTTCACCAGTAGATCCACCCGGCCCCATTTCTCCATCACGATGTTGGCAGCCGCTTCTAAGGACTCCTGGGATGTTACGTCACCCGCAATCGCAAGTGCGGTACCGCCCGCGGATTCAATATCGGCCGTAAGCGTCTTGAGTTTGTCCGCATTCCGGCTCAATAAAGCCACGTTGCAGCCTTGTTTGGCCAATTCTTTGGCCATAGCAGAAATCAATACGCCATTGGCACCGGTTACAACAGCAACTTGGTCTTTTAAATCAAACATAACTATTTCTCCTTAAACGTCGTAGGTGGAAGCGGAGGTGTCCCCACCGCGACCAGTCCAGTTGGTATGAAAGAACTCCCCACGTGGCTTGTCTAAACGTTCGTAGGTGTGAGCACCAAAGTAATCACGTTGGGCCTGAAGCAAATTTGCGGGCAAGCGTTCGGTACGGTATCCATCGTAATAAGCTAATGCTGCACCAATGGCCGGCATGGGAATTCCCAAAGTAACCGAGGAAGAAATCACCCGACGCCATGAGGCTTGTGCGTGATGAATGGCGTCTTTAAAGAATCCATCCAGAAGCAGATTACTTAGCTCAGAATTCGCTTCAAAAGCGTCACGGATATTATTTAAAAATGCTGAACGGATAATACAGCCGCCCCGCCACATCATGGCAATCCCACCATAATTCAAAGACCAACCGTATTCTTCGGCCGCAGAACGCATCAGCTGATACCCCTGCGCATAGGAAACAATTTTGGAGGCGTAAAGTGCCTGCTTTAAATCTTCAATCATCTGCGCTTTATCTCCATCAAAACGCGCAGACGGACCTTCCAATACTTTGGAGGCCTCCACTCGCTCTTCTTTGATAGCAGAGAGACAACGAGCAAAAACCGCTTCACCGATCAAGGTTAGCGGCTGACCCAGGTCCAAAGCGGTGATCGCGGTCCATTTACCGGTTCCTTTTTGACCGGCGGTGTCAAGAATTTGGTCCACGGTAGCGTTACCGTCTTCATCTCTATAGCCGATAATATCGCGGGTGATTTCAACCAAATAGGAATCTAGAATTCCAGTGTTCCAGTCGGCAAAAATGTCATGCATCTCTTCATTATTGAGACCCAAACCGGACTTCATCATCTGATAGGTTTCGCAGATCATCTGCATGTCGCCATACTCGATTCCGTTGTGAACCATTTTCACAAAGTGACCCGCGCCTCCGTTGCCTACCCATTCGCAACAAGGCTCACCAGAATCGGTTTTCGCACAAATCCCTTGAAAGATGGGTTTCACAGCTTCCCACGCTTCCGGCGAACCGCCTGGCATAATGGAAGGTCCCTTCAAAGCCCCCTCTTCACCCCCGGAAACTCCGGTTCCAATATAGAGCATTCCAGCGGCTTCTGCTTTGGCCAAGCGTCGGTCGGTATCCGGAAAGTGAGTGTTTCCGCCATCTATCAAAATATCCCCTGGCTCCATTAAAGGCATTACCTGGTCCATAAACGCATCTACGGCCCCGCCAGCCTTAATCATCATCATCACTTTACGTGGAGATTTGAGAGAGCCGATAAGTTCTTCTACCGAGCGGGTACCGATGATGTTTTTGCCCGCCGCACGACCGCCAACGAAGTCGTCGACTTTAGAGGTAGTACGGTTGAAGCAAGCGACCGTGAAGCCTTTGCTTTCCATGTTTAAAATTAAATTTTCGCCCATGACGGCGAGACCGACAACACCAATATCCGCTTGTGACATAACTAAGAACTCCAGTTCAGATTGTAAAATTAAAGGTTTAAAACACATATATATGTAACAGATTCTAGCAAGTGAAAAGCACCTAAAGGGGCACTATCCCTCAGGAAATGCTACAACATCCGATATCTTATCTGAATCGCTTAGGCGCATCAGTAATCGATCAACGCCTAAAGCAATCCCGGCACAGGTGGGCATTCCCTTTTCCATCGCTTCCAAAAAGGGTTCATCCAAGGGGTACACGTCCTGCCCTCTAGATTCCCGCTCTTGTGCGCAGGTCTGAAATCGTTTTCGTTGCTCATCCGCAACCGTTAGTTCGGTGTAGGCGTTTGCGATTTCGATGCCCCCCAAGTACATCTCCCAGCGATCTGCAGTTGCGGGGTTGGTAGGGGCTCTTCGGGCCAATGCGGCTCGTTCCACAGGAAATTCTTTTAAAATTACAGGTTCTTTACATTTAGCCAACTCCGGCTCCACTCTTTCCGTGAGGTCCAGATCAAAGCGGTTTTCATCAAAATTCCCGATAGGATTCCATCCGGCCCATTTTTCGAAGGCTTCCCTAATCGTAATCACTTTTGGTTCAGCTGAAAGGTCCACGCCACCAAAAATCGTTTCTCCTGTCACAGAGGCCACTCGCCGGAGAAGGTCATGTGTTTCTGAGATCAATTCTGTGCTGTCCACCCCGGTCCAATACCATTCCAACATCGTATATTCAGGTAAATGCCGATCCCCACGTTCCCCTTGACGGAAACAGGGTCCGATTTGGAAAATCTTTTTATATCCTGCGCAGACCAAACGTTTCATATGAAGTTCGGGAGAGGTCCTTAGCCAATGATTGCCCGAAGCTTCCGCGTCAATATGATCCTCCATCGCTGGCGTTTTCACTCGAATGGGCGTCTCAACCTCCAAATAATCCCTCTCGACAAAAAAAGCCCGCAGCTCAGTCATGACGTGGGCACGGAGCAGGAGGGCGGGAGCTTTGGAGGATAGGTTCATTTAAACGGTATCGGAATCGGAATCGCTATCGGGAGAGGATCCCTTTCCCGCATTGGATATAATTTATCCCGAAAGCGATACCGATCGCGATACCGATAACTCGGGATGATGATCTTCTTATTTCTTATTTACCCGATCGGTGTATTCGCCGGTACGGGTATCAATCCGAACTAAATCACCTTGATTGATAAACAAAGGGACTTGAATTTCGAAGCCATTATCAATTTTGGCAGGTTTCATCACATTTGTAGCGGTGTCACCACGTACGCCGGGTTCGGTTTCTTCGATGATTTTTTCCACAAACACGGGAAGCTCTACGTCAATAGGGGTATCGTTGAAAAAGAGAACTTTACATGGCATTTCCTCGGTGAGGAAATATTTTAAATCGCCAATCACATCTACGTCTACGGTAACCTGTTCATAGGTTACATCATCCATAAATACGAAGTGATCTCCCTCCGGATACGAATAGGCCATATCCTTTTGCATCAAATCAGGTTTGCCAACTTTCTCGGTGGACCGATATGTCCGCTCGAGACCGGTTCCGGTCATAATATTTTTCATTTTGCAACGGTATAAGGCCTGTCCTTTCCCAGGTTTCACAAACTGGAAGTCTGTAATCACATAGGGTTGGCCGTCGATTTCGATTTTAAGACCTTTACGCAGGTCACTGGTGCTGTACATAAATGAATCCTTACTTGATTGATCTAAAAGAGAGTTTCTCCTACTCAACCGTGCGTGCTTTGTCAAAAAAACAACTCGACCATCTACGAACTGCTTTCGGGCTCCTCGCCTGCTCGTTATTGCTCTGTTTTCCAACTGGTTTTTCTTTTGGACCGCAAACACATGTACAAACCGCCTTGATTACAGCCGTCCTAACCCTAGGACTTTCACATGCCTTTCTGCAACTGGGAAATCTTCCTTCCGTCTTACGACTCGGGGTTTTCTTTCCAATCGCCTGTTCGGCCACGTTCACCCTTCTGGCACTACCCCATTCCTTTATGGTGCTCTGGCTCCTTTTACCCTTCGGCATCCTGCTCCTCTCTCAACGCCAACGATTTCTCCAGCTACCGAGAACCTTATTCCTGACGGTAATCTTTCTTACGCTTTTCTGTGGGAGTTTACGCCTAAACGACCTGCTCAGTAGCCTCCCGCACCAGGGACTTCCCCGGCTGCCCTCTCATCGCTTTCTATGGGCCGGAATTTTGTTAGTTATCCCCCTCGGATTTGCGACTCGGAAAAAACTCCATCCTTTTGCTAAAGCGCTTTTCCGATACGAAGTTTTAATCTTCTCTATCCTCCTCGGATCCTATCCGTTGATTTGGACCATGGCCACTGCTTTTAAATTGAAAGGCGAACCGGCCCTCACCTTTCACGATCTCCCCCCTCAGCCACGCTTTTTCTTACTTCCAAAGCTCCCTGGCTCTCTCCAAGCGACAGCTCGGGCAGGCGTAAATGACGAGATCTATCCTTCCGAACTTCGGAAAGAGCCCCATCGAACGGATCTTTTACGGACTCTCGATGAAATGAGCTGGCGATTGCATAATGTGTATTTGCGGACGACCTTTCCTGAAGATGGCCAGATTTCTAGAGAGGAAAAAGTTCGAGCCATGAAAGTCTATGGTTTTTTACTCGAAGATCGTCATGGCCCCTTTCTGCCAGCGGCATCTTTAAATCGACCAGCACCACCCGAAATGGATGAATCCTACTTAGGCGCATTTCGTGAAAGCATGAACCAAATTGTACTCTCGCCTTTTGACCTAGCCACTATTTTGGAGATCTCCCCCGATCAGGCCAAAGACTATTTCCTCACGTTAACGAAACATAACTGGGTGCAACGAGTTTCCGGTTCCGAAGAACGGTACAGACTCACATCCCAAGCCCGCCACCCTTTTGAAAACAAGTTACGGCCCCGTCAACTCTTAGTACTTGAGCAGGCGAATGAGAGTGAATCTATCGAGATAGACCAGAACGAGTATGGAAATCGGAGACAGTTGATGCTACGTGAAACCCGATGGGAGTTGCAACAATTAGTAAATAATCAGGCCGCAGAAACGAAGAGAGTCTGGCAACTGAATCAGCATGTTGACTTTTTACTGAGTCCTAAACTTTGGCAAAAAACCGTGCCTCTGATTCTTGGATTGCTAGTGGGGTTGCTCGCGGGACGTTATCTACCGGACGACCTAGCCCCATCACGGATTTGGGCACTGGGTTTCATCGGCTTGCTACTGTTTGTGTCACTTCCTTTACAACCGGCCCTGCAAACCGCTCTACGAATGGCCTTTGGACTCTGGATCTCGCGCAACCTGCTTTCGCTAGGAGCTGAGGACTGCAATCGCCTGTCCCTTTTTGCCTCTGTTCCTTTCATCTCGGCTTGTATTATGACATCCCTTCCGCCGGATACGGTTTTGATACATCAAGCCCTTTGGGTGATCCTCTGGACACTTCCAGCGATTACATTAGTGGGATGTGCCTTCCGAAAAACGGACCGGAGACTTTCTGGTCCCGGCACATGGGAAAAGGTTGGGTGACTGAAATGAACATGGCCGCTCACATGCTCAAGAAAATATAGGAAAAGGACTTCCAACCAGACGTTGCAGGATATCGCCACTAAGCGATGGCGGATGAAGCAGGGGCTTCCCAGTCCCCGAGTACAGAAGAGGTAACTAAAACTGAAACGGGGACTGGAAAGTCCCCGCTCCACTGCCCCTTCATAGAGCTTGACCTAAAATGAACCGCTTTGATTGAAGGATTAAGAAGGTTGGGAATATGGGGGTGAGGACAGCCCCACTCCATTCTAATACCGCCGGACGACGCCTACAATCTGGCCAAGAATTTGAAAGTCCGGTTGATTTTCGTCTACGTAAATAGGTAAATGCCGATCACTATCAGGTTCTAGTCGGTAGCGGGTACTGGATTCGCGGTAGATTCGTTTGACCGTGCTTTCCCCATCGATCATAGCTAAGACGATATCGCCCTCTCGAAAATCACTGCCTTTCTGCACGATCACATAGTCCTGATCATGAATCCCAGCTTTTTCCATGCTGTCACCTGAAATTTGAACAGAAAATCGATCCTGTAATCCGAAGAGCTGAGCAAAGCTGAGATGGCCCATGACATTTTCTTGGGCTAGAATCGGGTGACCCGCCGCCGCCTTTCCGAGAATAGGAATACCCAACTCGTCTCCATCAGTTAATTGGATTCCGCGGCTTAATCCAGCGGTACGGTTGATCCACCCTTTTCTTTCCAACATGGCCAAATGGTCGGAAGCCCCTTTAGGTGACTTTATATTAAAGTGGTCTGCAATTTCTCGGACCGTGGGGGGGCAATGCTCCCCTTCAATCTTTGAACGGATAAAATCGTAAACGGCACGTTGCTTGACGGTAAGATCATCTTTGGGTATCATGCCTTAAACTATACAAACGTTTAAGGTGAATGTCAACCCCTAGTTTAAAGATCAACTTGAAGACGTTTTCGCTCGTCGTATTTCTCGACCATTTGGTCCATGACGCTCTCGTCGTATTCCCTTAAACCACTAAGTACCATTTTCTTTTCACCGGTACCAACGGGTTCACCATCTACCAAAAACTGGAAGGTGAGACTAACGTTTCCACGTTTGCCGATAACGTTCATGGTGGCGCCAGTGTGCTCGATTTCACTGCCACCTATATTCGCATGATCCAAACTAAGGGACATGCTTTCATAGATCACTAAAGGACGGTCGATATTGATCATCACATTATGTTCCGCCATAAGCGGTTTTAACACGTGAGGAAAATTGTGTCCGGAGAAGCGAACGTAGTTACGAATCACCTCACCAAGTACAGATTCATCATGGTTCGGCTTACCTGAATAACTGGCACGCAAATAATCTTTTCCTTTTTCATCAACCAATCGAATCGCGCCGGTCTCTGATTCGGAGAAATGAATGTCCACTCCGTCGCCCACCATTCCAGAAAAAGTGAAATCCATGTTCGGAGATAATCCCAAGCGTTTAATGAGGACGGCAAAAAGTAAATCCCCAGGCACACAAAAGCGTTTGGCATCCACATCATGAATGGGATTAAAGTCATCCGCTACCTGCTTAGCAAAGCGGCTGGACTGACTCCGAGTAAAAGAAACGCTGTCGCCACTAAAAGAATAATAAGGATCAAGAAAATTCATAGTAAATGTCTATGATGGAAGCAGAATACAAATCAACTTCAAATCAATGCCTAATCGATGGCGGTTTGACTATGAAGTGCATGAAGGGAGTGACAGAAAGTTGGGAGAAAGGATTTGTTAGGTTTTGAACGAACCTTCCAAGAAACGTCATTACTTAATGTCCTTTATGGTCAGGAATAGCTATTCGGACGTTTTGGATGGTTGATAGCCCCCCTTTTGAGGGACCATCCTAATCTCGTTTCGGTCATAGCCCTCTTCCACTACCATATCGATCAGTGCCTTTAATCGCTCTTCCGATAAGCTGGGTTCGCGTGCCATAATCCATAAGTAATCGCGCTTTCTGCGTCCTATAACCGTTTCCTGATAGTCATCATCCACATGCATGATGATATACTCAGCTTTGATGGGCCAAATGAACCGCATTCCCCAGACCGCGTTGGAGGGGTCATCTTCGTTCACAAATCCAACGGGGGTATATGTTTTCACATCTCCATCTGTACCGCCTTTATTAAAAATAAATGTGGTCTCAATGCGGTTTTTCTCCCCTTTCTCGTACGTTTCAACCGCATTCCAAGCTTTTTTTTCAATAGGGGTGGGTATATTGGCAATTACATACCAATCTCCCATAAAGCGGTCTATATCCACGGAGGGTTCGGTTTTAATAGGTTTCATAGTACTGCAAGCCGAGGTGAGTAGGATAAGGAGTGTAAGAGAGAGTTTCATTTAAATGTATCTTGGCGTGAACTGACTCCTTACAAAAACTATCATTGAATCTAGTTATAGTTGAATTAGAATAACCGGATGAGTTACTGCGAGAAAGTGAAAGTAGGGATTGCTTAGCGAAGGTCATATACCAATTCAAAAATGGATACCAAAATTATGAAGGGCTGTTCAACGTAAAAAAATTGCTGGCGTATTCGTACTGATCATTCTTTCAGTTGCATGGAAGCTCATTTCAGAAAACGATGACCAAAAACCGCACTCATCGAGCGGGAAAAGGCTGACTTAGCTGTACATCATTTAGAAGAGAAGGTGGCGAAGCACATTCGGTTAGCGATGGTTGAACACCATCGTGCACTTGCTCAATCCGCAGCCCGTAAAGAATCCAAGCTTCTTAAACAAAAAACGCTGGAGGCGAAAAAGTCCATTTTGATGCAGGAATCAGCACCCGCTTTTGGTCGCACAAGCCGAGCGTGAGGTTTTCGAAAGCCAAATTACTGAGCTTGAAAATAGGATTACCTATCGAATTTCACTGGTCCAACTTCAGGAGCTTACGGGGCAATTGTTGATCCGATACGGGGTGGAAGTGGAGTAACGTAGCACAGATATTTATCAGTGATAGGTTACTTCTTCCAAGAATCTCGTAAGCTCACGGTTCGGTTGAATACCAAATGATCTGGAGATGAATCAGGATCAGGAGTGAAATACCCAATCCGCTCAAACTGGATGGCGTCTTCGGGAGCGAACTGCGTAAGTGAAGGCTCCACAAAGGCTTCAACGGTCTGCAAGGATTCTGGATTCAGAAATTCCTGATAGTCTTTTTCTTCATCATTATCCGGCTCGGGAACTGTGAACAATCGATCATACAAACGGACCTCCGCTTTTACGGCGTGCTTGGCACTGACCCAATGCATGGTTCCTTTTACCTTGCGATTATCGGGGGTTCCCCCCCCTCTGGATTCAGGATCCCAGGTGCAGCGCAATTCGATCACCTTGCCGGTATCATCTTTGATGACCTCTGTGCACGTAATATAACAGGCTGCGCGAAGCCGAACTTCACGACCGACAGACAACCGGAAGAATTTTTTGGGTGCATCTTCCATGAAATCAGCACGGTCTATCCAAATCTCTCTACTAAACGGAACCTGACGGGTACCAAAGGATTCATCGCCAGGATGATTGTCCGCCTCAAAGGTTTCTTCTTCGTCTTTCGGGTAGTTTTCGATCACGACTTTGAGTGGATCTAATACCGCCATGCGACGAGGAGCCGTTTTGTTGAGAACCTCGCGGATGGAAAACTCTAATAAGGCAAAATCACTGAGGCTATTGAATTTTGTCACTCCAATCTTTTCACAAAATTCGCGAAGAGCTACTGCAGGGTATCCGCGGCGACGCATTCCAGAAAGGGTAGGTAATCGCGGATCATCCCATCCATTCACTTTATGTTCCTCCACCAAGGTGAGCAACTTGCGTTTGCTCATGACGGTGTAAGTTAAATTGAGGCGGGCAAATTCGGTCTGTTGCGGCAGGGGTTCAGGTAAACGCACATTTTCCAAAATCCATTCATAGAGGGGACGATGAACCTCAAATTCTAAGGTACATAGAGAATGAGTGATGCCTTCCAACGCATCTTCAATACAATGCGCAAAATCATAACTAGGGTAGATACACCATTGGCTTCCCGTGCGATGGTGAACCGCTTTACGAATTCGATAAAATACCGGATCGCGCATGTGCAGATTAGGGCTGGTCATATCAATTTTTCCACGGAGCACATAACTCCCATCCGGAAATTCGCCTTCATGCATGCGACGAAAAAGATCAATATTCTGGGCCACGGAGCTATTTCGGCAGGGGCTTTCTCCACCCGGACGAGTAGGGACACCACGCACTTCTTTAAATTCATCTGGGGTTAGCGTACAAACATAGGCCAAGCCTTTTTCAATTAATTCCACTGCAAACTGATGCATTTGCACAAAGTAGTCGGAAGCAAAGCGTGGTTCCCCTTCCCACTCAAATCCTAACCAGCGAACATCCTCCTCAATCGCATCTACATATTCCTGATCTTCTTTTACAGGATTGGTATCGTCGAAGCGAAGGTTACATTTCCCACCATACTTTTGGGCGGTGCCAAAATTGAGACAAATAGATTTGGCATGTCCAATATGCAGGTACCCATTAGGTTCCGGTGGGAAACGGGTGTAAACATTTTTGCAGGTTCCGGAAGAAAGATCCGTATCGATCTTTTCATGTATAAAATTGACGGGCGTTTCGGGAGTATCAGTCATGGTGTAAGCAATCCAAAGTGGTTTTAAGTCGTTCGGGCAGGCCTTCGTGATCCAAAATGTTGAGAACAGATTCCAGATCCGGGCCACCGGCTTGGCCAGTAAGGCCGACTCGTAGAGGTAAATTTAGTTTAGTATTGTCCATTTCTAGGGCCGTACACACCTCTTCGCGTGCCGCACCTAAGGTCCGCCCTTTCTCCAATTCTTCAATCAATCGGGCCAACACATCTTTTTGCCAGGCCTTGCCCAATCCGCGTTTGAGAGCGCCCGGGCTGCGTACAAAGTCATTTCCAGCAAACCAACCCCAGTTTAAGACATCGGAGTAGGTTTGCACTCGCGGACGCATAAGAAGCGCCACGTCCGTCCATTTTTCGGTTGGTAGCTGTTCGCTCCATGGCTGCCGGGAGAGGAGATCACGTACGTCTGCCAAATATAAATCATTGGGTAAATCCTGTAGATAAGATCCGTTGAGATTTCCGAGCTTCTGAAAATCCATCTGAGCAGGGCTGGTTTGGACACGATCCAAGGTAAACGCGGATATTATCTCATCCCGATTCATTTTTTCACGATCATCTCCAGGAGACCATCCTAACAATACCAAATAGTTAAATAAAGCTTCAGGCAAATAGCCTTTGGACCGAAAATCTCCAACAAACGCATCGCCATCTCGTTTCGAATAGGGTTTTCCTTGAGCATTCACGATCATCGGAAGATGTGCGTAGGCAGGCACTTTGCCATCCAGCAAAAGAAATAGAGGCAGGTGGCGGAAGGTATTTTCGACGTGATCATCCCCACGAATGATGTGACTGACCTGCTGTTCCATATCATCGCATACATTGGCTAAGTGAAATACCGGTGATCCGTCACCGCGAACAATTACTAGGTCTTTCATGGAATCCAAGGGTTTGGACAATTCCCCTTTCACCAAATCCTGAAAAACAATTTCCCGGCGGGTAAAATTCAAGCTGACCGCCTGATCGGTTTCAAATACGTCGTCACCAATACGTTCGGGCATGGAAAAAAGCACATTTCCTTCAGCATCTAAAACCTGAAGATCCGCCATCCCAGCGAGACAGCAAGCGCCCGGATCCTGTTTTCCTTTACGGCTGAGCCCCACGTAGTGGATTCCGGTCGAATCAATTCTTAAGGTTTGCCCCGCAAACAAGGCTTTTTCCTGAGGTTCTCCGACCTTAAGGTGATCACCGTACATCTTTGCATCGATAGGAATACGGAAATAGACCGCAGGTTTTTCCTCAGCGCTTCGGGCATGACGGTAGGCATTACCCTCCGAAACCAGTTTTTCAGCCGCGGCTAAATGCGCTTCTGCACGCGTGGATTGAAGCAAAGGGGCTTCATCCGGAGATAATTCCAGCCAATCCATGACCTCCATCAGCTTTTCTACCGCTTCCGGTGTGCTACGTTCTCGGTCGGTGTCTTCGACACGCAATAGGAACTGGCCGCCTTGGGATCGGGTATACAGGTAATTAAAAATGGCGACGCGGATATTGCCAATATGCACCTGGCCAGTGGGAGAAGGTGCGAAACGAACACGTACAGAATTATTCATGGGCTTCTCTTGCCATGTTTCAGCCGTCAATCAAGCATCGGGTCCAAAAATTCCTTCTGACCGATAAAGGTTTCTTGGGGAGTTTGAATATAAATCCTATCCAATTTCCAAAATTTTTTGCCTTGAAAGTGCGCGAAAGGGCTTCTGCCCCTAAAGCCCCACAATCCGAAGGCTTTTCGTTAGAGATCTTTATTTTCGACGTTTTAGCGCCGAAAGGCCTAAGCCCAGCGTTGCCGTTAGAATCAAAACTAGACTACTGGGTTCTGGTATTGTTGAAAAATATACTCGCTCTAGGAGTACATTATCATTTGACAGATCATTATTTAGAACAATTCGTAGTTTGTCCAGATCACGAGATGGATCCGTGTCTCCAGTACCAAGTGTTGTAAATGAAGTCCCCCCATTGACTGAATAATAGACAGAATAGGTATCCAGATCCAAGTCCGCTTCAATGACCCCAATGAACGTATCTGCTTGAAGTAAGCTCCCCCCATTTAGAGTGACCGCCGCGATGTCTGTAGCGCCAGTTCCAACTCCGTTTCCAAAAAGGCTCACCGTATCATCATCTTCACGCTGAATTTCAAATTCGGCCAATACGGTGCTCGTACCCCCACTTATCAAAGACAATCGTATTTCTTCGTTCTGAGCCGTATCAAGAATGGATTGAAAATTCCATGTCAACTCCATGACTCCGAAGATTCTTCCCGATGTCAGATCTGCGGTATCCACCAGAGTAGAACCAAAATCTGTGTTACTTTTCACTGAGGCATTGAGATTACCAGACCCATCTGTTGCCACACCACTTAAATCAGAATCTGTGCTTAACAGGTTTCCAGGGGAAACATTATTGACGGATGTGTTGTACGCCGTTCCTAAAACGTCATCGAATAAGAATTCCTCAATAATCGTGGAACTGGACAAGTCAGAAATGATGTCCGCAGAAAGGTTGAGGCAAGATGTCAGTATCCATCCCGTAAGGATTAATAGGTTGATTTTCATAATAGTAATACTCCAAAGAATGAGTTAGCTTGTGAAAAGAGGAACACGTTCAAGGGCCGTTTACAAGGTATGGTTCATGCAAATATAATGGGCCAACGTCTTATTTTCATCTAAAAACGGCCCCACATAAGAGATTCTGGGTGAACCAGATCTTATTGTTTGTTCCGCGAATAGCGCTTTTGCTTAAAGGTTCGCTTTACGAAGGGAATCACCATAAACTTGCTTATCGGTAGGAATACGAAAACACAGCTCAAATTTTTCGTCTACCTTCTTAGTAAGATCTTAAACATCTAGTATAAAGAACGGCTATAGGTAAATTGGGTAGTTTTAATACAAATCTTGAGTACAAAATAGATCGGGAATTTAATCAAAATGCGTATTGTAGGTCAGTTCTACTGCCGATATTTTCTGGGGCGCAGGCAACGATATGGGGGCCGTCAGGGGAAAGACTTTCCCTATGCGATTCCGCTCCCACGAGAGGTTAAGAGTCTTATCCCAAACCTCGTGATCGGATTCAAGAAAGAATATTTTATCCCGGGGGGCCATCTACTGCCTCAAGTATTAAGGAGTTCTCAATCCCACTTCCCACTTCCGCCTTGACCCTACCGCAAACGGCACTTCTCGGACCTCAGAAATTTCGGTAAGAGCTAACAAGGGATCTCTTCGGTTTTCGGTATGTTTACTAGACCAAGAATTATTCACAAGCAGAGGGCAGGTCATGGTGTTTGATCCCTAGAGACGGCTTCACTTTCCGCAACTCGCAATTTCGTAAGATCTGAATGAGAATCGAACATATTTCCAGCTCCTTCTTCGTAGCTCCTGTCCCCGCAGACATTACCTTGGTGAGGTCAGACCAAGGTTCTATCTCTTTACAGTGCAAAAGTAATCGCATCTATTTTCGTTTTTGCTTCTCTAATCCACACGAGTCGATCCAATAAATCGCTATCAATAGTTAAGCTGTTTTTCATAGGTTTGTTACACAATTTATGTACAAACATACTCACTTTTGTTTGGTAGCAAACTCAACCCTTATGGTCGTTGCTTCCTATTGTAACCGAAATTCACGGCTGGTTCTCGACAGCATTTCATGCAAAAGGTATAGAAGAAAGACTACTGCCAATCACTATCAAATTTATGGAACCTGAAACCACATCCTCCTTGACCCTAAGTCGAATCAATACCCAGCACTTGGAGCTGGTAGAAACGGATCGTAGCTTGCCCAAACATATCGTGAATGGCTATATGCGTTATACGCATTTTTCAAAATTTGCGGAGGGTGGCACGGCAATTCTAGAAGGATGTGTGGACAAAAACTTGGGGCGGGTTGTGGTGATGAAGCGCTTACATGCCCATCTCTCCGAAGATGAGACGGAGCAAAAGCGCTTTCTGCGTGAGGCGAGAGTCACGGCGTTAATTCAACATCCAGCCACGGTACCCGTATATGAGATAGGCCGAGACCGTATGGGGGCGGTTTATTTTACCATGAAGAAGGTCGAGGGAGTGGATCTTCGAGACATTCTTATGGGAATTGTAGCCCGCGACCCAGCATTCAAATCTAAATATCTGCTCAAAGATTTAATCGAAGTATTGGTTCAGGTCGGTCAAGCGGTTTCATTTGCCCACTCACGAGGAGTGGTTCATCGGGATTTAAAACCAGCGAATATCCTAGTGGGTGAATTCGGTGAAGTGATGGTTTTGGACTGGGGTTTAGCAAAAGTGCTCAGCGAACCCGAAAGTGTTCACGGTGAAATCCCTGAAAAAGACCATTTAAGTTTGGAGCTCACCCGCGGAGGGAAACGAGCAGGCACCCCCCTTTACATGTCTCCAGAACAGGCTGCGGGCGATAATGAAAATATTGATGAACGCTGCGATGTCTATTCACTAGGAAGTATCTTATATGAAATTCTGACCCACGAAAATCTGGTTTGGGGATTCGATAAGGACGAGGTTTTATTGAAGATCCAGAATCAGGATGCCATTCCTCCACAAAAACGAACTCCCCAACGAAATATCCCCAAAGTTCTCAATTCGATTTGTGTAAGAGCGATTCAGCGAAAACCGGAGGACCGCTACACAAACATGATCGAAATGGTGGACGATCTAAAAGCCTACCTCCTACATGAACGGGTGTCTGCGCATAGCTATTCATTTTGGGAACGGATGGCAAATTGGGAGCGTCGCAACGCAAAAATTGCCCTGGCGGTTAGTTCCGCGCTCTTGGGAGCCTTGATTCTCTGGATCCTAAAGAGCGCTTACACCTAGAATACATTTTTGTATCATTTTTAGCCCATATCTACTAATTTGTATAACATTTTTGAAGCATGATTCACCCTTCACCAAAATATGGCATCTTCAACTTATTTATTAGTAAGTATTTATAAAATAATACTCCGGAAAGGTCTTTCGTTGGCATCTCATGTGCTATACTAAAAGCTCAACTTACATAATTCATTTTTTTGATCTCTTCCGTCAGGGAGGCTTCAAAATTAACTTAAACCTACCCAAGGAGATATACGAATGTCCACCTCAAAACTGGAATACATCTGGCTAGATGGCTACACGCCAACTCAATCGCTACGCGGAAAAACAAAAATTGTGAAAGACTTCGGAGGAACTCTTGAAGAGTGTCCCATGTGGTCTTTTGACGGAAGTTCGACCGAACAAGCTGAAGGCGGTTCTTCCGACATGCTCTTAAAACCAGTCGCGATTTATCCTGATCCACAACGCAGAAACGCTTACATCGTGATGACCGAGGTATTAAATACCGATGGAAGTGCACATTCATCCAACATGCGCGCGCTGATTGACGATGATGACGACGATTTTTGGTTTGGTTTCGAGCAAGAATACTTTCTTTGGGACACAGAAACAAACTTACCTCTGGGCTTCCCCATTGGCGGTTACCCTGCCCCACAAGGTCCATACTACTGTTCAGTAGGCTCAAAAAATGCATATGGTCGTGAAATTATTGAAGAGCATTTGGACGTGCTTATTGATGCCGGAATTAACGTAGAAGGTATTAATGGTGAAGTCGCTGCAGGCCAATGGGAGTTTCAAGTATTCGCGAAAGGTGCGGCACTGGCCGGTGACGAATTATGGGTTTCTCGCTATTTCCTAGAACGCATCGGTGAAAAATATGGTGTTCACATCGAATACCATCCGAAACCTCTCGGAGAAACCGACTGGAACGGATCAGGAATGCACGCAAATTTCTCAAACACCACGCTTCGCACATGCGGAAGCAAAGAAACGTATGAAGAGATTTGCGAAAAATTCGGAAAAACCATCAAAGAACACATTTCTGTGTACGGGGCCGATAACGACAAGCGTTTAACCGGTCTTCACGAAACCCAAAGCATTGATAAATTCAGCTATGGTATTTCGGATCGCGGTGCATCCATTCGTATTCCAATCATTACGGTTGAAAACGGATGGAAAGGATGGTTGGAAGACCGTCGTCCTGCATCTAACGCCAATCCCTACGGTGTGGCTGCGGCTATTATCAGTACAGTGAAAGGCTAAGACCTGGTCTGAACTTATTGACCAACTAAGCGGTCCCGCGTGCGGGACCGCTTTTTTTGTCTGACTGCAAGGTTAATGCTCTAGCCCCCTTTCGTAAGTTACGCCTTCATCCTGACTTGCGCGGATAGGCTATCAACCCAAACCTTAGTAGTGCAGAAGATCTAGAGAGGTATTCCACCCGGATCGCCCTTGCGGCGGTACCTTTAGAAAATCACTGGAGTAGCTGATTTTCTGAATACCAAAGCTAAGAAAATACTTTGGGGACTTTCGAGTATAAATACGGGGGAAGAGTTAAGGTTAAACTCGGCTAGGCCGAAGGAAACGGTGCACCGTCAGACTGCGACAACACGCTTGAATTTCCTATCCCCACCAGCGAGGATTACGGGCATTGGTTTTGCGCCGTTTACGGTATTGTCGATAAAGGAACCAACCCGAGGATTAAGTAAAGAAAGAGGCGTTTGCACCTCCCCAGGCTTGAATGTGCCAGTCTCACGGTGGCCGGTCATTTTGGACCGCTTATCGCTCTCTAAATGCTGAACGGTTTTCTCGGCGCCATGTGGAAAGAGCAGGTTCTCAAACATCCTCAGGTCAACTAGTCTTATATTTTCACGGGGAAAGGTACCGAAGCGCTTCCGGTACCACTGATCGGTTCAAAGCTTTGGTTCGAAGATCCCGTCCCCAGCCTTGGGAACTAACTCGGATAGATAATTAAGTGAACCCTTCCTGCCTTTTCCTCTTCGTATACCCCGGACCAAAAACCGCTGAATTGACTACCTCGGCGGAAATTGGCATGTGAGGTCACAAGACAACAATGGAGAATTAATCTTCTTAACGCAGGAAAAGGATGGTTAAAAGCCCGCTCTCCGGCATCCAGCACTAACTCGTATGGTGTGGTGGCAACCATCATCCGTAGGTAAAAAGCTAAGCTTTTATCTGAATAGGATGAACGATCAACGTGGCTTCAGGAGGTCTAGATAGCCACTCGTATCCACTGTGAGCCTAATCGCGCTGCCCCAGGCTCGTAAAGCCTCGGGTTTTACAGAAAATGTCTGTATTACAGGGCTACGGATACTGGACAGTTTACCCTACTTAACCTATACTCCATCATGCATCTCCCCCCCAAGCATCGGAAAAAATTCCAGATTTTTCGTTGGATCTTTTTTTGGTTTAGAGTTTTCGGTCTACTCCTGCTCGTTGGCTTGGCCATGCAGTTAGTCCTTTGGAGTCATGACTATGACCCTCGTTTTTACCAATTTCTAGGCACGGCACCCGGAAAAGCCCTCTCCGAATTCATGGAGTGGCCCAATTTATACAATCGGGTAAATGATGAGAAAGCCATTGATACGTATTCTGTGGAAGAAAGTAAGTGGAAGCAAAAGCTAGAAAACCAAATCCGACAAACCTGGCCAACTCATACCTTAGGTCTAAAGGACGGCACTGAGCTTCATGTACGACTATTAAGCCAGACGAAAACACATCTTCATATTCGTGAATATTTTGGAGGGCAAGGGCGACTGGACCGCGACCTAAACAAAAGCATCCTAAAGAACATTAAGGTTTATGATGAGGAAGTACCGAAAGTTACCCTCCGGGATATTCACTTCCAAATGGAATATCCCGAATTCAACTTAACGTATTTTGGGCATTTCACGATTCTTACCGATGCGCCCTACTTTCAGGTATCTACCTCAGTGGAAGCCCTCGAATACCTACGCTCCCAATATATCGAACTCTTCACGTCTATCCTCCGATTCCCCCAGACGAATCAAAATCTTCAAGTGCTATTTTTTTCCAATGAAAAGGACTTCAGGCTTCACCAAAATGATACGGCTCCAGAATTGGATTCGAGTGTGGGGTATTATTCACCTCTAGAGGACAGGATGGTGTTGTTTAATCAGCAATTTTCCTTACGGGCCGATGAAGTTCGAGTGGTTGTGAAAGAAGACATCCAAGAACTACTTTCCTTAGCTAAAACCTCGGATCAGCGTCAGCAAATTTTACAAATGCAACGACACGCAGAGGAGCAAATACGTGACCAAGCCCATCTGGAAACTCTAGCGACCCTTCGTCATGAAGGGGCTCATCATTTAAGCTACACCTATGGGGTACATTCATGGATTCATACGGAAAATGGGTGGCTTATAGAGGGGTTAGCCTGTTATTTTGAACAACTATCTCCAGGAAACCCGGATCCATCTTACTTACGAAGTCTATTTAGGTTGGAATTAGAGGGGCGCATCCCTTCGGTAAGTCAACTAGTTGAAGTTCGTCAACCCGATCAATTTGAGGCGGAACTCCCAGGAATTCATTCCCACGAAACCTATGCTCTCTCCTGGAGTCTTTTTCATTTTTGCATGTTGCCGGAAAATAGAGAAAATTTCTTTGCGTACCTCGCCTACATCCAATCACCATCTGATATTGGTGCATTAATGGCGCATCAACGAGTTGAGCTCCTTTCGAACTACTTAGGACTTTCAAAATTTGAATTAAACCAAAAGTGGCGTGAATACATCCGGACCCTGTTATGGAATATGGCAGCTACCTGAAATCCGGCAGACTGAAAGGCTTGCATTTTATGAAATTACGATATTGTAAGTGACCATGTTTAATCGGATTATTTTTGCACCCGCAGTCTTGAACTGCGTGCTTTGCTGTTCCCTGTTCGGGCAAGAGCCTCTACTAGAATCTTTTGTCAATGAGGTAAAGTATGTTTCCGTAACTCCAGAACTACGTATTCGCTCCCAAGCCTTTGCCAGGGAGAATGATCCGATCGTCAATCCTATTTCTTCGGGACAATTTGTGGAAATGACCCCCGAAGGATCACGGGTCACCAAAGGAGACGTGGTATTCAAACTTGATATTAAAGGAGTGCTTAATTCCGTTGATGGGCTTGAAAACCGTTTAGAAGAAGCTGAAAATGATGTAGCTCGACGTATTACGGAAATGCAAAAAAAAGTAAGTACGCTGGAGGATAAACGCGCGGTACAAATGGATGCGCGTAAAATTCAAAAAGCACGCTTAACCTATCTGGAATCACTTCCCGTTGAGGCCGATATTAAAATCGCCGAAGGCCGGGTAGAGGTCGCCCGTAAAAAACTATCCGCCGATGAAGAGGAGCTGAACAAAAGCCGAGAACGACTTGCGAGTGAGTTAATATCTCCGGCGATGCTAAAAGCGGATGAAGATGACTATGCCGAACAGCTCGCACAAACCACATACGCTCAACAAATGCTTGGTTTGGCTAAACTCAAATCTCATCCAATAGAAATCGAGATAGTCGAATACCGTATACGAAATTTGGATTTAGAAATTGAAAAAATGGGCACGGAAATTCCAATACAAAAGAAAATTCTGGAAATTGAAGCGGCCACCCAAGAAAGAAAAATTGAAGATTTAGCCTCTCAACTTATGGAAAAAAAAGAAGAGCTCCGTAAGGAGTTTCTTTACGCACCCGCAGACGGGGTGCTGATGTATTCGCCTATGTTCAAAAGGGAGCTTGCGATTGGAGGAAAAGCATCAAAAGGAATGGAACTTGCTCAAATTCCACGCAGAGAAAGTATGGCACTGGAAGGGGTAATTCCAGAGCAAGTTCGCCATATTTTCAAAGAAGGCGATCCTGCAAAAATCCGCTTGAATATTTTCCCAGATCGGGTTTTTGAAGGATCAATTTTAAGCATTTCCCCATTTTCTAGAGACGCGGTGGAAGGAGATAACCCTTCAGGAGTAAAAATTGTCGATCTCATTATAGAATGGGATGCTATTCCCGAACAACTACCCCTCGGAGTGTACGGATGGGTCACTCTCTTGACTACTGAGCCCGTTGAAGGCTGGGCCTTTCCGGTTTCTTGGATACGGTACAGGGGAGGCAAAGCGCATGTTAGCGTTGACGGGGAAATGGAAGCGGTAAACGGGTTAATTAGCGGAGAGGATTTTATTTTATTCTCTCCACACCCCGCACATGAAAAAATCCAAGCGGAAGGAGAATGGGGTGACGTAGAAAACCCTAAGATACAACTTAGCACAGACCAATTTATGGTTACCGGTGAACTTACCCCCTTTGAAAGTGAAATCATTTCTACACCGAGGATTAGAGTATGGGATATACAAATCGGATCATTGATTCCGGAAAACAAGCAGGTCACGAAGGGGGACTTCCTCATTCGTCTAGACAGCCAACAAGTGCAAGATGACCTAGAAAAGCGACAGATGGACCTCAAAAGCAAGCAGGGTGAGCGGGAAAGTGCTGAGGAAGAGTTGGAAATCAGACGAAGTGAGCACGCTTTTCAGTCAATCTCATCAGCCAACCGGATTGAGATACGAAAACGAGAGCGGGATTTGGTTACCTTAGGTGTGAAGTCCTCTCAAATTTTTCAGCAGGAACTGAGCTTAACTACTGCAAAAATCGCTTTACAAAAAGCAGAAGTAGAATTGGAGCGAAGTCTCCGTAATTCAGAATGGTCCGCTGCAGCAGAACTCAAGCAACGTAAGCGGGATGTTCAGAGACGAATCCTACAACTGGAAAAAATTCAAATTCAGTATGATGAGGCCAAGAAGGGTACGAGTGAACTGCAAAAGAGTGCTGCAGAACTGGAGCTCCTTCGTGAAATCGCAAGAACTGCGGAATCAAATGCGAATCATTATAGAAATTTTTCACGAGCCGAATCCAGTTTACGTTGGAAAAAATCACGAGAAAAGAGCGCTAATGAGCGTTTGGAGCGCCATAAAAAAGATATGGCCTCTATGAAAATCGTAGCGCCCGTATCCGGCTTGGTAAAATATATGAAAGTCTGGGATGGTGTTCGAGAAAGTAAAATAAAATCTGGGATGAAAGTATGGAGAGGCATGCGGTTAATGAGCCTCTCAGGGGCTGAAAAACTTTTCGTCGAAATTTCAATTCCAGAACGCTATATTCAAAATATCCAAACAGGATTGTCGGTTACGGTAAGAATCCCAAGTGAGGGCGGGAAGCAATGGAACGGGCGGCTTATCGAACTCCAAGAGATTCTCGAACCTGCCGATCAAAACTCTAACAACCAGAGTTTATACGGAAATCAAGAAGCATCCCGTGAACAAATTTTAAAAGCAAAAATCCTAGTTGATACGGAAGACGATACTTCCTTAAAACCAGGGGCTATTGCACAAATTATTTTCCCCTTTGATAAATGAAAGCCGTTACTTATTTAGGGCTAGGGTTTCTGTTAGTAGCTGCCGGATGTGGATTTGGAATCCAAAATACTAACCAGAAGTGGATTCCGGTAAAGGTAACGGTTACGTCCCAATCGTTATTCGAAATCGGCATTCTTGAGGCTCGGGAATTGGCTCGCATCCAAAACAAAGTAACCGGTAATATTTCTGAACTGGTTGAGAATGGATCACGGGTCACTCAAGGCGATATATTAGTAAAACTAGATGACGAAGAATTACGATCCAATTTGGACGCTGAAATTATCAAGTTAGAACAGTTTAAAGAAGATTTAGAAACCGAATGGGCCGAATACGCGGTATTAACCAATAGTTTTGCATTAACAACTAAACTAAAGGTGGCAGAGAAAGATCACGCTCATCTTAACCTAGAAGCCAAACTCATATCGTTACCCCTTGGGGAAAGGCGTATAAAAGAAATAGAAATTGAGTTAGCTGAACTCGACCTTCTGGATAAAACGGATCAATTCCTTCGCGAAAAAGAGTTGGTTCGCAAAGGATTTGCACCGGAATCATCGCTTGAAAGATCCTTGCGGGAAAATGATGCCGCAAAAACCTTTGTGGAAGAGAAAAAAAGTCAACTTGAGCTAGCCAGCCTTCCCCTGCCCGCTGAAGAACGCCTTACACTGGAGACGGCTTTAGAAAATTTCGAAAAAGCCGTTCGTAGAAATGATGAAAAACAAAAAAGAGATCTTCATATTCAGGATTTGATAACGGAAGGAATTAGACTTAAAATTAAACATTCCGAAGAAGAGGTAAGTGAAATTGAAGCGCAATTAGGAGATGTCGTTTTACGTGCACCCACAAATGGAATTATGCGGCTTAATCAAAAATGGTCGTGGTCGATTAGAGGTTATTATCCCTTGAGTGCAGGGCAAAAAGTAAATGGATTGGATATGGTGGGTGTAATTGTGGATCCAATGAACCTCTCGTTACGAATCATTATTCATGAAAGTGACTACCCCCTGCTTAAAACCGGACAGTCTGTTCGTGCGAGATTGACCGGATTTCCTGATCAGGAAATCACCGGATCTATTTTGTCCATAACGGAATTGGCTCAAGACAGAAATGACCTCAGCCCCGTTTACAGGCAAGCTCCAGCTATCGGGCAGGCTATGTTTTTAGTTTATGTATCTCTAAATGGACTTACGGAAAAAGCGATGCCGGGCATGACCGCCACTGCCGAAATTGAACTCGAGGCCGAGCGCGAACGATTACTCATTCCATACGAATCCGTGAATACAGAGGGATCAATTTATCAGGTTACAGTCCGACGGAAGGGTCAGATACTAACGAATGTACTCGTTCAGGGAACCCTTACCTCCGAAGGAAGTTTTGAGGTAACACGTGGATTACAAAAAGGGGATGAGGTTTTGCTAGAGGGAGAACAGCCATGAGTCGCGTCATCCATTTGCGAAGTGCAAAAAAAACCTATCTCATGGGTAGCCATGCGGTTCACGCCTTAGACGGTGTGGATCTGGATATTTCTCGGGGGGAATTCGTATCGATTATCGGTTCATCCGGGAGTGGTAAATCTACGCTAATGAACATGCTGGGCTGTCTCGATCGACTGAGTGAAGGGACGTATGAACTTGGGGGAGAAGATATGTCTGTGGCCACAGACACCAAACTCTCGGCTATTCGAAACCGTAAAATAGGTTTCGTCTTTCAGCAATTTAACTTGTTGGCAAACTTATCCGTGCTCGAGAATATAGCCCTCCCTTTGGCCTACGCAGGAATTTCACGTAACCAACGACTGGAAATGGCCGCGGTAATGGCCAAGAAAGTAGGTTTAGAAGCCCGCCTAGACCATAAACCCAACGAGCTATCTGGTGGGCAATGTCAGCGGGTAGCCATAGCTCGGGCACTCATCAACCAACCGGATGTTTTATTTGCCGATGAACCTACCGGTGCGTTAGATTCAAAAACCGGCAGTGAAATCATGTCATTACTGGATGAGCTACACCTTCAGGGACTAACCGTACTTTTAGTTACGCACGATTTGAAAATTGCGGAACATGCGCAACGGAAAATTACGCTTTCGGATGGGAAAATCGTAGAAGATCTTAAACAACGACAATACGATTCGAATGGTCTGTCTCACACCCCATCTCAACATGGGAGCAAACTCGGTTTTAAAGATCTGTTCCGAATCGGGTTGCGTGAAGGATTGTTCGCACACAAATTACGTACAGCCTTAACCATGCTTGGCGTGTTAATCGGAGTGGCGTCTGTAATAGCGATGTCCTCTTTTTCGGAGGGAAGCAAAAAGAAGCAGGCCGACCAAATTCGGGCCTTAGGTTCAAATCTGATCAAAATACAAGATGAAAAACTAGAGAACAATGATCTCTATGAGGCTCGAGCCGCTGGGTCATCGGGGTTAACGAGAGAAGATGCTCAATCGCTTCAGGAATCGATTTCGGACATCGAATCCATTGCCATGAGAAGAGACATCACCTTAGAGGTTGAAGTAGATCGGATTCCCAAACCGGAAGCCCAAGTTCGGGCCGTTTATGGAGACTACTTAAAGGTAAATAATTTATCGCTTAAGATTGGAGATGATTTTGGAGCGATTGATCACCTGCGTAATCACCGAGTAGCGATCGTCGGTTCTGGATTACTTCAAAAGGAAGAAGACACCTTAGATACCGTCCTTTCCATTGGCGGGCAACCCTTCCGGGTGATCGGAGTTCTAGCAAATCGCTTTGTGGACACCACAGAACTTGAGGCCGTTGGAGCAAATGATTCGAATTTTGACATTCTTATTCCATTGGGAACCGCAATCAACCGCTACAAATTCCTCCCTTTAAGGAGTGAAGTGGATGAAATTCAACTACAGCTAACCGAAGAAGAGCTACTCGCCTCGGTCGGAAAGCGTATACGTAGAATTCTGGATGCCCGTCACAAAGGCGTAAATGATTTCAAGCTGGTTATCCCCTTAGATTTATTAAAATCCAAACAGGAAAGTCAAAAGTTACTAGACATCCTTTCCTTAAGTATTAGCGCAATTTCGTTGGTGGTAGGGGGAATTGGAATCATGAACATCATGCTCGCTTCCGTAACAGAGCGAATGAAAGAGATTGGTATTCGCCGGGCGGTAGGGGCAAGAGCGGAAGATATTCGAAATCAATTTTTAGTGGAAGCCATCCTCATTAGTATGGCGGGAGGTATAGCTGGACTCTTGCTGGCTATGGGAGGAGTAACGCTTGCATCCCGGCCACTATCCTTCCCGGTTGTTTTTGATCCCGGAATCATGTTTGTTGCCTTTGCAGCCTCATTTTTAACCGGTTTGGGCTTTGGTGCCTATCCCGCGATTCGGGCTTCAAGCCAAAATTTGGTGGATATTCTTTCGAGAGAGTAAAAAGCTTTTTTCCGGTTACGCTTGAAATTTTCTGTAAAATCGTAAGTAGAGCATGTATGGAAGCTTAGCTCAGTCGGTAGAGCAGCTGACTCTTAATCAGCGGGTCCAGGGTTCGAGCCCCTGAGCTTCCACTATTTAGTAAGTAGTTAAAACATGGGCGCGTGGTGAAATGGCAGACACGCTGGATTTAGGATCCAGTGCCGCAAGGCGTGTGGGTTCGACTCCCTCCGCGCCCACCATTTTTTAACTCGTTAGTGGCAGAAAATCGGATTAAGCTAATCTATCAAAGTAAAAAACCATATATTCTGATGGGATTGTACAGTATATTTCAGTAAACTATGTCTTGTCAGTCATTAATAGAAAGTCCACTATAAGACATCTATATAATACAGGATTACGCCATCTATGAATATCATAAAAAATAGAACTATTTATTTTAGTACCTTAATAGGTATACTTACTTCAGGTTTAACAACATCGGCTATCGCACAACCAGGCAGTGGGATACGCTTAGGGGATCAAACAATTCTTGTGCCTAAGTTAACAGGAGCCGCAAATTACGATGATAATGTAAACCTTCGTAGGCGTGCCCTCTCAGATGAAGGAGGAGAGATTCTAGAAGAAAATGAATCGGATACCTTCCTTAGTTACAGTGCCATGCTGAGCCTTACGCGGCTTGTGGGAAACCGCCGTCTAACGGCATCCGCATGGTATGGAGAAAGCACTTATGACGAATATAGTCAATTGAACGGGGAAAACTACGGTGCACGTGGGGAATATTTTTGGACACGACCAGGAGGAAGGACCACCTTTGGAGCAAGTGGTGGTTACGAACATGCCGTGGACCGCTCTGGAGGTGAAAGTGCGGACTTTGGCTCGAACACCGACCAAGAGATTGAAAACGTATCCGAGAGAGTTGAACGAGATATTGCGAAAGCATCTGTAACGATCAACCAAGAATTAACGAGCGACCTAGGCAGTTCATTTGTCTTAGGATACGAGGATGTTGCTTATGTAGAAGAGGATTTCAACGATCGAACGAGCTATGATTATGTATTGGAATTAAATCATCAATTTTCAGAAAAAACTCAACCTTACGCTCGACTGGGTTTAGGAATTGATGATGACGAAGGCTTTGAGGGTAATGCCGAAAAACCTTTTTATCTTTTGGGTGTACGCTACACCGCTACTGACAAACTTCGAATTGATGTTGCCATAGGTTACCAAACCTATTCGCGAACTCGAATTGATCGTGACCCACTAGACGAAATTGATAATAATGATATAGAAGACTCAGGCTTAAAATATACCTTAAATATCGCGTATCAAGCCACCGTGAAATCGAGCTTCCGCATCAATGGAAAAAATGGCTACGATTCTGTTGCAAGTAGTTCATCCACTTCACGCAGAGAAAACAACGTTTCACTAAGTTACCGTCATCAAACCACACGAAGAATTAATCAATCCCTTCTCGTCTCCTGGCGCAAAGATGATTATCTTACGCCCATCACGGTTGGAGATGGAGAAATTGATGAGCTGAAGGAAACAGTACGTTACCAATATTCTTTTAATTATCAGACCGGCAAACCTTGGTTAAACTTATTTGCCAAAGTTAGTTATAAAGACGGCTCTAGTAAGTTTCCAGGTGACAGCTATGACAAAACCGAAGTGGCAGTCGGTGTAACCGCCCGATACTAAGTGTTTTATCTAAATTTATAAACTCAGGAACCATCATGAAATTAAACAGGTTACTACTAATAAGTGTATTTTGCATCTTAGCTCATTCACAAACGGCTTTGGCCTATGAGATCCCCTCCGATGGAGATTTGGATAAGGTTTTAGCCAACCCAAAAATGATTTCCACGTTATTAGACGATGCGGATGGTAAACAGGTTGCTGAACTACTAAAACGCTTGATCGAACGAATTGAAGCTTCCAGCTTAGGAAAAGAGCAGAAAGATTATCTTATTGCTTTCTACACGGGAAGAATTGTTTTTCTACTGAATGCGCAAGAAGCTATTGCATTCGCAACCGAATTGATTGCCATTGTACCAGGAAGCAAACTCCCTATTGTTTTTGCAGGTCTGGCAACCGGTGGAGGAGGGTCCTCTGATTTTATGACTACATTGCGCACACTAGCCGGAGAAAGCGCTTCTTTGAATACGGCAATCTCAACTCCCAACATCACATTAACTACCCCAGTATATAGTCTCTTGTTATCAACACTCGGGAGTGCTCAAACCCTTCCCCCAACCGCGACCGATTCGTTACCTCCTCCCGTAGTCACGGACACGGGTGCATCACCCGCACCAGCGCCGCCGCCTCCAGTAATTCCTCCGGGTTATGCGGGTCAGGGATAATCCGTTTCAATCCTTGAAAAAAATCCGGAACCTGAACGTTCCGGTTTTTTTTTATAAGAAAATATCTACCTAGATGAAAAAATCTTATTTCATTCTCTACGTGGGGATCTTACCGCTTTTGATCCTTCCAGTATGGGCCGCGGGAGGCACCTATAAACCATGGCAAGATACCTTTCTGTGGAGCTGTGTGTGGGCTTGGCTCTGTTTTTTTCTTACTCCAGTAACCAAAAAATCAACCAGTAGGAAATTAAGAGCCTTACGGATGCTCAAAGACCCACTTGCTTGGCTCTCGGTTCTATTTCTTGTATATTTATCGGTTCAATACCTCAATAGCGGACGGATTCAAGCATTTGACTTCTCCCTGAATAAATACGTATACTCCCTGCCCCCGGCCCCTTTCCTTCCCTGGTCCGTTATTCCAGCCGAAGCCCTAGAAATGATCAACTGGTTTGCACCATCCCTCACCCTTTTTCTTATCCTTCGATATACCTGGTCCATCCTTCAACCCCAAATCCTAATTTGGATCGTTTGTTTAAATGGGTTTCTCAACGCACTCCTTGCATTCGTGCACGTGAATCTCGGGTGGGTATATATGTACAATTTCAAAAGATTTGGGAAAGATGTTTATGGAAGCTTCGGGTATCCAAATCATGGAGCACTGTTCTTCATTCTTTTATTCGCGATAGCTCTAGGATTATTGATCAGAGAGTTGTTATCCGAGAGCTCTGAGCGAGACATTCCTAGCATATCGTTTGCGATGATTTGGACCCCCGTCTTTTTTCTCGCAGCAAATTTAAGCACCAGTCGGGCAGGTATTCTGGGGTCTTGGTTAGTTTTATTCTTCTCCCTTATCAGCATCGTACTTATTGCCTGGCCACGGGTCCATCCCGTCCAGCGAGTTTATGGATTTGTCTCCTTGATTGTACTCTTAGGGTTTTTGATCGGTGGCTTTCTCTTATTCACTCAACCAATTCATATTGCCGAGTTAAAAAAAGCAACCGTCGATTTAAACATCTATGAGGAAATTGATGGGCGGTTTTTTCAAGTGGTTTCTGCATGGCATATGTGGCTGGATTACCCTCTATTTGGTGTGGGAGGTTGGGGATACCGCTATTTTGTTTCGGAATATATCCCACAAGAACAATGGGGCCGACTCGGAGTAGGAAAAGCAAATGTGCACAACGACTTTATGCAATTCCTCGTAGAGTTTGGACTGATAGGTTTCACACTTTTCATCAGCGTTATCGCTCCCATGCTCTTGCGAATCGTTCGGAATTTTTTCAAAAAACCTTATGATGACCAGAGCGTATGGGCTAATCCCTTAAGAATCTCTGTATTTTGGGGCCTGGTTATTCTCCTATTAGATAGTCAGTTTGATATTCCTCTTCGTAGCCCCGCAATCATGATTCATGCCGTTTTTATGCTTTATCTACTAGAGGGGCACCCTGAATATCAGACGGTATGGTCACCAAAAGTAGATTGGAAACGACTTCAACCTCCCTTGGTAGGAATGAAAAACCGCATATGGGGCGTACAGCCTGAGAATACCGATACCAGCCTCTAAAAAAACACCTGAATTTCAGTCAACTTTAGGTTGCCAAATCGAACAGACATCCCTATACTGTGCCACTCATTTTCAACTCGCGACGTGTATAGCGTACCCAACGCCAACTAGTAGGCAAACTTTTAGAAAGAATCATTATGGACACTGCAACAAAAGAAGAAATCAAGAAGGAATTTGCCATTCACGAATCGGATACCGGTTCTGTTGAAGTACAAGTTGCTATTCTGACTGCCCGTATCAAAGAATTGACCGAGCATCTCAAGATCCACAAAAAAGATAATAGCACCCGCAGAGGTTTGCAAAACATGGTGAGTCGCCGCAGACGCCTGTTAGATTACCTGCATGACCGTGATGTAGCCCGTTATCAGGGCGTCATTCAAAAGTTGGGTCTGCGCCGCTAACCCCATTTGATCAAACCCACCCTATTCGGGTGGGTTTTTTGGGTGTATTTTTTATACACGACATTGCCCATTCCGGGCTATCCCCCGTTGCCGCCTACTAAAAACGAAGGCGATTTCTTCCCGGGGAATCATTAAAGAAGACAAAGAAGCGAAGCAAAATGAGAAGATCGCAAGAAGTAAAAGAGAAGTACCTATGAAAATACTAAAGAATACTACTGCCACCGAAATTAAGGTTGGCGAAAAAACCTTGCACATGGAAACCGGCGTCCTCGCCCTCCAAGCTGCAGGGGCTATTACTGCCCGCATCGGAGAAACTGTTCTCTTCTGCGCAGTTACCGGATCTAAAAAACCTCGTGAAGGTATCGATTTCTTCCCATTGCAGGTTGAATACCGTGAAAAGTTTTATGCTGCAGGCCGTTTCCCCGGTGGATATTTCAAGCGCGAAGCCAAGCCTTCCGAAAAAGAAGTACTCACCATGCGGGTCACCGACCGTCCTATTCGTCCTTTGTTTCCTGAAGGATACCACAACGATGTACAGATCAACATGATGTTGATGAGCACTGATGGGGTCCAAGAGACCGATTCTCTTGCCATTAATGCCGCGAGTACCGCTCTCACCATTTCAGAAATCCCTTTCCAGGGCCCTATTGGCGCAGTTCGGGTAGGCATGATCAACGGCGAAGTCATCTTAGAACCTACTCAGGAAGAGATGCTCGTGTCTGACCTCGAATTAGTATTCGCAGGTACCCGCGACAAAATGCTTATGATGGAAGGCGAAGCGAAAGAAATTTCCGATGCCGACATGATCAAAGCCCTCAAAGCCGCTCACGCCGCTATCGTTCCGATTGTGGATGCACAGCTCGAATTGCGTAAAGCCTTAGGTCTGCCCGAAAAAATTATCGAAGCTTCTCCTATGGATGCCAGCTTCATGGAAGCGGCCATGGCCTTCAAAGGTTCTGAGCTTTCCGATGCCCTCAGCATCGGAGCTAAATTGGAACGCCAAGATAAGGTGCATGAGATTCGTGACGAGCTCAAAGCGTTACTGACCGAAAAATTCCCAGAGATGACCGATGATGAGTTCTTTCACTTGTTCGATGCCCTCGAGATCGAAGTGGTACGCAACAATATCTTGGAACACGGCAAACGTATCGATGGACGCGCTTGGGACGAACTTCGTCCTCTAGAAGCCGAAATTGGTTTCCTTCCTCGCGCTCACGGTAGTGGCATGTTCTCCCGTGGCGAAACCCAAGCGGTTTCCGTGGTTACACTCGGTACCAGCAGTGACGGACAGTCTTTGGATGGCATCACCGGTGGTATTCGTGAGAAAAAATTCATCCTTCATTACAACTTCCCTCCTTATTGTGTAGGGGAAGCTGGACGTTTAGGAATGACCTCTCGCCGCGAAATCGGACATGGAAACTTGGCCGAACGCGCTCTGAAAAATATCATTCCTGAAGATTACCCCTATAGCATCCGCGTGGTCTCCGAGATCATGGGATCCAACGGTTCCAGCTCTATGGCTTCCGCTTGTGTGGGAACCCTCTCCTTGATGGATGCCGGTGTACCGATTAAAGCCCCCGTGGCCGGTATCTCTGTAGGCCTTTTCGCAAACGAAACCAAAAGCCAGTTAATCCTCGATATCCTCGGATCCGAAGATCACTGCGGTGACATGGACTTTAAGGTCTGTGGTACCCGTGCTGGTATTACGTCCTTCCAGGTCGACCTCAAGATTCCTGGGCTCACTTGGGACCAAGTCGAAGGCGCCTTCGAACTCGCTACTGCCGGACGCATGCAGATTCTGGATTATATGGATACGGTTATTTCCGAACCACGTGAAGAACTCAGTGCCTATGCTCCACGTCTCGAAAGCATCAAGATCGATCCTGAAAAAATCGGAGCTTTGATTGGACCTGGCGGGAAAAACATCCGCCGTATCCAAGAAGGTTTCGGTGTAAAAATCGACATTGATGATGATGGAACGGTTACGATCTTCAGTCCAGATGGGGATGCTCTTAAAGCAGCCATTAACGACATCGAAGCCAGTACCGGCGAAGCTGAAGTAGGCAAACTGTATACGGGTAAAGTAACCGGAACTAAAGCCTTCGGAGCCTTCGTGGAAATCCTCCCGGGCTTGGAAGGTCTGGTACACATCAGCCAACTTGCAGACTATCGCGTCGACAACACCGAAGACATCGTCAACGTGGGTGATGTAATCACGGTTAAATGTCTCGAAGTAAGCGACAACGGTCGGGTTTCTCTTAGTCTCAAAGCTGCGCAAGCGGAAGCGGCTGATGATGAGCCTAAAGGCGATAACCAAGACTAAGCTTTCTTAGTTTTGAAATCAAAGACGGTCTTCCGAAAGGAAGGCCGTTTTTTTGTAGCTGAACTCGTCCGAAGTTCATTAGCAGGATTGTGAATTTGGGACAGGCTTAACCTAAGAAATATAATGAATCGCTACTATATACTGTCTGAACAACATTTTTGTACCTTAAATTAGGTTAGGGTAGGGTGCATGACTGAAAAGTAACTTATAAGAACTATCAGTTGACTATAAGCCTAAAAGCTGAGTATATATATCTAGTAACTAGATATATCAACCAAAGGTACACGATGAAAACTGAGATTAACCTAATAAAACAGCGTGAAGAGCTGCTGAGTCAAATCGCTTCATGCGAAACCATGATCAGAGGAAAAATTACCTCTACGTATCAGAACCGCACAAACAAAGATGGGACATCCTATCAAGCAGGCCCCTATCACCGTCTTCAGCGTTGGGAAGAAGGTAAAAATAAAACGAGCTACATTCAGGATCAGGATTACTCGCAGTATAAGGAATTCAATGATGAGTATCACACTTTTAAAAAACTTTGTGATCGCCTTGCGGAAGTTAACGAAGAAATCACGCTATCTCAGACCGATAGCTTTCTGCTAAAAAAAAACGTTACGAAACGACAACCTTCGAAGAAATAGATAGTTTCCTTGCACTTGCGGAAGAAAAAATTGAGGTCGAGAAAACGGTAAATATAGGTTGGCTGGAAGCAAGTCTACATGTAGCACTTCACGCCTTAGGTTCGCGATTACTCGGCGAAATGCTTAGTGCGGTATCTGCCAGAGAAATTCCACCGGATCAGCGACGGTACCAAGAAAAAAGGTATCGTCGTTCACGCACATTACATACCGTGTTGGGAGTTGTCGAATTTGAACGTGACTATTATCGATGTCCCGAATGCACTCGTATCCCTTTTGATGAGGAAGTGGGTATTTTAGATGAGTCATTCTCACCGGGTGTACGCAAAATGATGGGTTTTGCAGCGAGTCAAGGAAGTTATACACAAGCCAGTGAAGAAATGCGCATGCTTGCAAAACTGGAAATCTCGGATCATTCCATCCAGCGGGAAGTTCAGAAAACGGGTAAAAATATACAGGAATTTATGGAATCGCTTCCCGAAGACATCATCGAAGAGGCCATTCCTGTGATGTATATTTTAACCGATGGAACAGGTGCGCCTATGCGCAAGGATGCCCTAGAGGGATGCAAAGGCAAGCAGCCCGATGGCTCGGCAAAAACCCGAGAAGTAAAAGTAGGGTGTATCTATACTCAACATGGCTGCGACAAAAAAGGAGTCCCATTGACTGATAAGGGGAGCGGCTCGCATATTGCCAACTTCAAAACCGCAAAAGATTTTGGTGGAGATTTGCTCCATGAGGCCCGAAGACGAGGACTCGCGCATGCCACCCAGAAAGTTTTTCTTGGAGATGGCGCGCCATGGATTTGGGAAGTGGCCCGCGTCAATTTTCCTGATGCCGTCCAGATCCTTGATTACTATCATGCATCCGAACACCTTCATTCTTTGTACACAACCCTTTTTGGTAATACCGAAAACAAAGCCTCTACATATGAGAAGTGGAAAGAATGGTTATGGAATGGAGAAATTAGCTTAATTCTCGCCGAAGTTACCCGCCTTGCATCCAAAACCAAAGATGCAGAAAAGCTCAGAAAGGAAAAAGAGTATTTTCGTAAAAATATCAAGAGAATGAAATACGGCTACTTCAGAAAGTCAGGTTGGGATATTGGTTCTGGTATGGTCGAGGCAGGTTGCAGAACCGTAGTCGCAGAGCGAATGAAAAAATCGGGTATGTTCTGGTCCTTACCCGGTGCAGAAAACATATTAGCCTTCCGTTGCGCTGTTATGAATCGATCCTATGATGCATTTTGGCAGAAAAACATCGCTGCATAATCAAATCGGCAACTTTTCAGTCATGCACCCGTTAGGGTAAAGATTCGGACTATTACGTTGCATTCAATCAAGAAATATTAGAAAAATAGGTACTGTCTCTATAAATTATAATAATAAGATAAATCACAATTACGGACGGAAAAAATATGAAAACTCACATGAAATTTGGAATCAAGAGCAAGCTTGGGCTTGTAACGGCTGTCGGCTCAATGCTAATGAGCACTTCTCTTCTGGCTGCACCTACAAACCTGACCGGTTCTGTAACCACCTCAATTGTCAACTTAGGTGGAGATGAACGCCGGATTACGCAGACGCTCGATGTCACCGACCCGAATGACCCAGAAACAATTAATGATGGAATTACTTTCAACATCAGGAAAGCGGGCGAATTTTTTCCCAGCAGCACCATTAGTGGGGTAAAGGTAACCATGCGGTATCAAGTAGATGATATTGAGCTTACCCTTGTGAATACCTCAGGAGGAACAGCCGGAGGAAATCCCGATAATCTTTCCCAAACTTTAAATGCATGGGATACCTTCAGCATTGGCGCCATTACTTCAGATGGGCTTTCTCAAATCGCGAGTGGAGATTTTGCAGGAGATCTTCTCACGTTAGATCTTTCAGGAGTTGTTGCTTCGGGAGATTCCGCTACAGCTGGACCATCAGATTATACCCACACAGAATCCCGTGATGTTTTCAGCAGCTTTTTTGGAGATTATTCGGGATTAGGGACCTTTGCCAACACCTTCGATACCACCATTGGCATCTTCTCAAACGTAACTGGATCTGGCATCACAAACACACAGTCCATTGGGGCCGTGAGCTTCTTCATGGAAGTCGAATACGTCGTCATCCCCGAAGTGGGTACTCTGGCCATGATGGGAATTGCTTTCGGTAGCTTAGCTGGAATCACACTCTATCGTCGTCGCAAACGCGTATAAAGTTCAAATCCTCTCTTAAAAATCCCCTCAGAATTTCTGAGGGATTTTTTTTCGAAAAAAATTCCGCACAATATAAAACCCTAAGCCTTCCTAATCTTTTGAGAAAATGAGGTCCACCCACGATAGTAAGTGTTTTGAAACCAAAAACGGTCTTCCTTAGGAAAGGCCGTTTTTTTCGTAGCTGAACTCGTCCCGAGTTCTGTACAAAGATCGAGAAGTCGGGACGACTTCTCCTACGACAATCTATAGAATAAGATTTGCCCAATAAGCCCCAGACTTGTACACTCCAAGAAACCTCACAGGACACTACCCTAATGATTGAAGACACCCTACAAAAACTTGAAAATCGCCTCGCTCAATCCAAAAACCTAAATGAAGAAAATCGCAAAGCTCTTCAAGAGCTTGTAAAAAATCTGCGTTTGCAAATTGATGCCCTCGACGATGATGATCGGGCAGAAAGTATTGCAGGGTTTACTGAGACTAGTACCCGTGAAGCTTTACGGGTAGAACAAGATCAGGATCTTCTGGATATCGCCCTGGATGGCTTGCAAAAATCCACTCGTGAGTTTGAGGCCACTTACCCTAAATTAACCGCGGTTGTAAATACGATCTGTCAGCAACTTAGTAACTTGGGAATTTAGAGGTGGCAAACGAGATCAAGGTAGGAATCATCGGGGCGGGAGGGAATACCAAACATAAACACATTCCAAAACTTCAGGCGATTCCCGGAGTTTCGATAGAAACGGTTTGCAACCGAAGCCCGGAAAGTAGTCAAGCTGTAGCAGACGAGTTTGGACTTCCTCGAATCACTGATACCTGGGAAGAACTTGTAAAGGATCCAGATTTAGACGCTATCGTGATTGGGACCTGGCCTAATATGCATGCACCTATCACACTAGCTGCATTGAAAGCAGGTAAACATGTCCTGTGTGAAGCGCGTATGGCCATGAATCTTCGCGAAGCACAAGAAATGTTTCAAGCGTCACAAACCTATTCGGACCGCGTCTGCCAACTTGTGCCGAATCCCTTTACTCTCAAATGGGATCGCTTCATTAAACGTCAACTAGATGAGGGACTCATCGGCAACCTGATTGCGGTGGATGCCTTTGCTAACGCTGGAGCGTTTGTAGATCCCGATCGGGAGATCAGCTGGCGGGATGACATCACCCTAAGCGGGCTTAATACCATGGGCTTAGGAATCTATTATGAAGCCATGGCACGATGGGTGGGCCATGCCGCTACCGTAAAAGCCAATGGGCGTATTTACGTAAAAGAAAGAAACGGACAAGCACTTCATATTCCTGATCATGTAGATGTTTTCGGAGATCTGGAAAGTGGAGCTAGTTATCATATTCGGTGCAGTCAACTTACGGGAGCCTGCCCTACCCCGAATGATTTGATTCTTTACGGAAGTAAAGGTACGCTTCGTCTGGATATCAAAAACAAAAAGCTCACGCTGGATCGTCCAGAACAACCCACGCAAGAGGTAGAGGTTCCTGAATCCGAGCAGGAATCTTGGAGAGTAGAAGAGGGATTTATTGGGACCATTCGAGGAGAAGAATCGATTCGTCTCACTAGCTTCGAGGAAGGCCTCAAGTATATGGAATTTACTCAATACGTAGCAGATGAGTTACAACTGGCCCCTTCCGAATTTCGGAATCCTTAACCCTGCACTTTCCGATACTCGGAACCATGACCTTATTACCGATAAATGAACCTTTTTGGTTGTGGACCGCTCTGAGATGCTTTTTGGTCCTCCATTTACTAGCCTTTGCCTGCTGGCCTTGGTTTACGCGTCTATTTTCCTGGAAGCCTGACCGTGGAGCAGGATTAGCCATGGCCGGGGGAATCATCATCTACACCTTGGCCACCCAACTTTTGTGGAGAACCGGTTTTTTCGAACTCCGCTTTGTATGGACTCTTCTTTTAACCGCAAGCTTGGGGCTTAGCAGCAGGTGTACCTTTTTCAAGCTACCCGCTTACAGTGTTGGGACTCGTGTCCGCATGCGACATGCCTTTCTACAAGGCTGGTTGGTGTTTTCGGTTTTATTTTGGTACTGGGCGGTCATTCGTTCTGCTAATCCAGGAGTAACTCACACCGAACAGTCTATGGATGTCATGTGGATGGGAGCGGCCTTAGCCAGCGGGCAAGCCCCTCTTCAAGATGCCTGGTTCAGTGGGGCCGCATCTTCCTATTACGCGGATGGACATCAGATATTGGCTTTCCTAGGCTTAAAATTGGGCCTCCCACTACAAGTAAGTGTGAATATTACACAAATCATTTGGTTTGCGCTAAGCGGATTACTGGCATTTGAGGCCGGGAAATCACTTATGCGTCTACAGTCGAAAACCGGGGAAACCCTTGCCGGAATTCTTTCAATAATCTTCGTTTGTTTCGTCTCAACTCCGAAAGGATTTTTAGATGCCTTAACTAAAAATACTTGGTGGTGGTGGTGGGATGCCAGCCGGGTTATCAAAGATGGGGAGACTCAACTGATTACCGAATTTCCCTTCTTTAGTTTTTGGCTGGGCGACAATCATGCGCATCTAATAGGATTGCCCTTTTTACTGCTTACAATCGTAGTCGGTACCGGTTTGATAAGGAGTCGTAGGATTTCGTTTGCAACCGCCCTTTTGCCTGTGCTTTGCGTAGTGTGGAGCTGGAGGATCAACCCTTGGCAAACGCCTACGGCCTTAGCCATTTTGGGATTAGGATTGTTACTTCGGAAACGAAAATTACAAATTTCCGATGTTAAATATCTTAGTTTTGCGGCGGCAATTACTTTGCTTTTTTGGTTTCCCATACGTGCGTCGGGGCCGGAACTTTCTCTAGAATGGACTACGTTTGGCGAAACAGGGCTTCTTGGTTTTCTGAACGTTTTTGGATTCCTGGTTCCGGGAGTGGTCTGGTTAGGGTTTACCCGACCTCACCGCTTGTGGATAGCTTTCGCAATTTTGTTTCTAGGAATGTTTATGTGCGCAGAAGTTGTGTATCTTCAAGATGTCTTTCAAAATCGGATGAATACCGTTTTTAAAGTGTATTATCAACTATGGGTTTTACTGGCCTTATTAAGTGCACTGGGATTCGCACAAGCCATGAAGGGACGACGAAGAACCCGTATTTTAGCGATTTCAAGTCTTGCCCTGTGTCTCGTACCCGGAGTGATGTATGCCGGAAAGCTGAGTCTCGAATCACGTAAGACAAACCAAAGAAGTATGAATGCCTGGGATGTGCTACCGGAGGAGACGAAATTTTTCCTTGAGATTTCACAACGACTAATTGTTTCTGGAGAGCGAATCGTTGAGGCCCCGGGAAGTAGTTATGATTCTAACACCAGCATGCTGGGTACCTGGACCATGGGAAATACGCTTATCGGATGGACCGGACATCAAGCCCAGTGGCGACCCGGCCAATCCTCCCCTTCTTTAGGAGGGGTTTATGAAGCTTCGACCTTGGATGAGCTAAGGACGAAACTTCTCCAACTTGAAGCTGATTGGGTTTTAGTCGGTCCGAATGAAAGGAAAGCCTTCAAGAGCCACCCTCAATTTGAACAATGGATGGACGAGCTGGCTTATCGAGTAGTGGATCAGGCGGATATGAAGTTGTTTCGGGTGAGATAATATGGATGGGGGGGCTTTAGCCCCCATGACCCCATTTATAAGAAGAGTTGGGGACTGGAAATTCCCCACTCCATTCTATCTTTTTACAGAACTCGGGACGCGTTCAGCTACTTACCCAAATCTCGTAGGCAACGTGACCATCCCCGGAGCATCTGTGGTATTTTTGACCGCAAAAGGATACCAATCTTCTCGGCGATGAAATTGGGTTTCGTGATCAGAGGAATGAATAGATATGCTAAGAAAGAAATTTCCTTCACGAAGCAATAGGGGGTCGAGAGTGATGCGTTGGATACCAGGGCCGACAGCCAAGGTTTTAGCTGGGACTTTTTCTAACTGGGAATTTGTTCCATACAGATACATTCCGTTTGCGGTTTTGAGGCTGTAACCGAATACGGGGTCTTCGATTTCTTTATGTGCCTCATACTCAACCTGTATGGTTAAGGATTTCCCGCTATCAAAGCGCGCGACGTCTTCCCCATCTACATTGATCAGCTTCACATCGGTAATTTCCACCTCGCGGGTGCCAAATTCTTGAGCATAAATGGTTCCCCCCTCCCCTGAGTAATTCCGGATCATTTCGAGGATGACATCGGGTGGAGGCCCTTTTTTGACCAAATCACCTTTGTAAATCAGGAAGGCTTCATCACAGAATTCTTCAACGGTCTGCAAGGCATGGGATACAAACATCAGCGTTTTACCCTTCTTCTGAAATTGCCGGATACGATCGAGGCATTTGAGCTGAAAGGCAATATCCCCAACGGCCAATACTTCATCGATTAATAAAATATCCGGATCCACCTCGGTGGCTACAGCAAATCCAAGTCGAACGTACATTCCACTGGAATAGTTTTTTACAGGCTGGTCAATGAAATCATGCAAGCCGCTGAAATCGAGGATGGCATCGAAACGTTTTCGAATATCTTCGCGAGGAATTCCTAAAAGTGCCGCATTGAGATAGACGTTTTCTCGTCCGGTAAGATCCGGATGGAATCCTGCTCCGAGTTCCAGCAATGACGAGATGCGTCCCTCAGCACGTATGCGTCCCTCGGTGGGCGTAATGGTTCCGGCCGCAAGTCCAAGGGTACTACTTTTTCCCGCTCCGTTGGGACCGACAACGCCTACCGTACAGCCCTTGGGTATTTTAAAATCCGCATTTCGAATGGCCCAAAAGATGTCAGGTTTTTGTCGGGTGAGCGTTCGATGGATCGATCCAAACAAGGTTTGTGGACCCAGCCCTCGCATTTGATAGCACTTTCCAAGATTTTCAGCTTCGATCGCGTAGTTCATTAGACATAATCCGCAAAGTTACGCTGGGCTTTTTTGAATAGTAAAGCGGCTAGCAAGGTGAAAACGATGGGCCAGAGCATGCCGATCCAGATCCATGGATCACTAGGGAAGGAAGACGTAGGAAGAAAGGCCCATCGATAGGCTGTGAAAATTCCGGCAAGCGGATTGAGCAGATACAGCTTCATGAGCCATGGATTCATGTCTCCTGCCAACTGATGTACAAAGCTTAAATCATACATGGCGGGACTAAGAAAAAATAAGGCGCTCAAAGCCACCCCGACAAAATGTTGGGTGTCTCGATAATAGACATTCATCGAACCCAAGAGCATGGCTAAACCCAAATTAAACCAAGCATGTAAAAGTAAAATAATCGGGAGGGCCAAAAGATGTAGGGTGAAAAACGTATCGGATTGCCAGAGAAGGTACCCTACAACTACGAGCTGTACCACTAGGCTGATCAAGTAATCAATCCCGGCAGCGGTAATGACCGAAAGGGGTAATATCACCCTGGGGAAGAAAACTTTTTTAACCAGGTTTCCATTATTTGATATACAACCCAAGCCCTGTTGAATCGAATTAGCCGTAAACTGCCAGGCAAAAACTCCGACAATGATCGAGGATGTATTTGCGGCTCGGCCGGAGATGAGTCGGAAAAAAAAGGCATAGATACCCGCCATAAATAATGGGGTCAGCAAGCTCCAAAGAACTCCTAAAGAGGAGCCTTTATAACGGGCTTTCATTTCACGCGAAACTAGAGCGTGAATCAATTCGCGGCGGGCAATCAGTGAGCGCATACCTTTCCTCTAAAGCTCAAGGGGGGATTTGTCGAGTGCTTCCAGTTGGAGGCTTCCGTAAAGGCTTCCGGTTCGAGTTTCCAGTTGTATGCTGGTGACTCTCCAAGCCGGCTGCACATTTTCCACGCGGGTAAGCACTCCTTCTAAAGCATCGGGAGCCAACCCGTTAATGAGCATGGAGATTTTCTGATGTTGAAAGCCTTCAGGCAGGTCACTTTTTTGAAGATCTCCCCATACAATTTTCTCCTTGGCCTGCTCCGTAGCAAATAGGAGTTGGGGATCTTGCGCTTCGCCCTCTAGGGCGTCTGCCAATTGCGACATCTGTGCCTCTGTTTGAAAAGCTAAGCCCTGTATTTTTTTCAAATTTACGTCTAAACGATTTAGGATTACTAGCTCCTCTTTGGCCATTCGTATGCCAATCGATAAGGAAATTAAAAAGAATCCACCCGTAAGCCCTACCCACCAAAGTGGTCGAATCTTGGTTAAACCGTTCATAACCTTTTCTCCCCATTCACGCGCCAGGTTCCATTCGATTCGACAGTCTTAGAAGCTTCCCAACCCGAAATCTCCAGATGCTTCATAAAGCTGATTACCTGTGGCTCCGTTCCCAGCACATTAACTTGCACCTTTGATTCCATTAGCTCCACCCGACTAAAAACCAGCCCTCTATCCGCAGCGGCTTGGGATAGTTCAACGAAGGTAAACGAAACCAGAGGCTCACGAAGTTTTTGCACTGGATTCCACAAAGCACCCCATTTATCTTCTAAGAATCGGTTTGCCAAAAGAAGTTCTTGCCCCGGCGCATTACTTCGGGAACCCGTTAGTTGCAGAAAGGTATCTGAAATTTGAGAACGAACGGATTTTTGATAAACCCTCAATTTATGTCGTACGAGCAGTGGAGCCAAAAACATCAAAAGAACCAGAAGAAGTAGCGATGCTTTTAAGGTTTTTGCTTTTTGGCCATGAACGTCTTTTAATTTTTGAGGAGCCATGAAATTTGCGAGTAAGTTTGCATGGAAGGGCTGGGACTTGAAACAGGCTTTAGCCAAGGTGTCCTCTAAACGTGTTTCATCTCGCGAAGCTTCCGGACCGCATTCATGCCAATCTACTTCGGCCTCCTCGGGTTCACGAGATTGCAAAAATCTGGATAACAGTCGGTCGCGTTGATCTCTCTTTACAGCCCCGCCACCGCTTGTGTACCCCTCTGGACCCGTGGTTACAAAAACCGTACGCGTTAAGCCCTTCCACAAGGGATTCGTATGAGATGCCGATAACATTAATTCTTCAGGGAAAATTAAATCAGGATTCAAACCAATGGCTACCCACTCGGCAACTACATGTTCTAAATCCTCTAATCTGGCAGCCACAGCTAAACAGCTCAAGCCGCTATCCCTTTCGTTTGCGCGGGGGAGAAAGGTATAGTGACATTTTTCAATTGAAAAAGGAATGGCTGCATCCAGAAGGGTACCCCAAATTTCGGCTGATTTCGATTTGTCTTTTAGAGGGGAATCCAACTGTCGAATCATCACTCGATGCGGCTCTAATCCTATGGCCAGCCAAGCTCCGGTACCTTGATCTTTTTCCAGTCGCATCCTAAACTTGGGTTTGTCTTCCCATTCGGACAAGGAACAGGAAAACGATTCGGTAGACCCGGATTTCGTTCTCCGGGAAAAATGTAACTGCTCTCCGTCTTTTACGATCCCATAACTTATGGAAGGGGATTTCCAGGATGCGGGATCCCGCCAATCATCATTTACCACTGGCATCGTAGGATCTCCACTTCTCCACCGGGCAATCTATGCAAAAGAGCGGTACCTTTTTTTTGAGTATAATCGACTTCAGCCACAAGGGTGGCGATTACATATTCTGTACGGATATCCAAGGCATTTAGCAACATCGGTTGAAGAATGGCAGGCAGGGAACGAAGTGCAGAACCTACATTACGAATGGGTTGCGATTCCCGGGATGAAAGAACAGAATCTGTCCATGCTTTCAAAGAAGGTCCTACCATTGCCGTCAACACCTCCGGTTTAACGGTATTGATATTGACCGGTAATGGACGATTTCCAGGCCTAGGTAAGGCAATTAAAAGGGGTGAATTGATCCACTGACTGGTAATCACAGATGGTAGCGCGCCAAGGGCCTGTAGATTATGAAACCAGATTTCTTCATTCAAAATGATCGCTTGTAGGCGCTGAAATTCAAAAGGTTCGACCGGATTATCTGGAGAGTGCATGAGGCTTTCAAACATATCTAAATAAGTTCGCGGCATGGTTGGAGGTACAGGAAGGCTAAGGTGATTAACGTTAAACCGATTTTGAGCATCTTCCAATATTATTAGCAAACGAACACCATCACTGGTGGTATATTCACGGGGCTCGGTCCATGAATCTTGGAGAGAGTCAACGGTGAGGTCATCATCATTAGAGAGGAGCTCCACTCCGGTTTGTAATCCCATGAGTAGGGCATTACGTAAATGGATTTCATTTTGCTGAATACGTAGCTCGGTGGTTCTTTGTATGAGTACCTGCTGCAACCCAGCAATTAGCCCCAAGGACCCTACCATCACCACGAGGACCAATAAAAAGGCCGATCCCGATTTTGCCTTGTGCCGCTTGAACCCCATTCGTACGAATCCCACATCAAGTTGATTAGCGGTCAATAGCTAATGGGCACGCGCATAGTGTGCGTACGCCCAAATTCTTTAATGATGGCATTGCTTTGAGCTGCTGTGATGGAGCCGGAACCATTAAGAAATGCATACCTCCGCATTCCTTCATCACTGATTGATGTGATTGAAACGTCGGCAGCTTCGATTTTACCGACAGTGAATGGCCCCCACCCTGTTGACTCATTTTCCGCAATAAGTTGATTTGAAAGTTTTATCGTATTTTCAGGACCGTACCGATCAATATTATCGGTGGTAGCATTTCTTATTAGCCAAGTAATGTTAAATTGGACTACGTTTGGCGCTAAGAATCCTCTATTGTCCAGCGCCAATTCAACTGGTGTTGATGTTTCATTCCATGAGAAAGAGTAACTTGTAGAACTATCGGACCAAAATACATCCAAATCAGTATTACCAAGGACATTGTTAAATGCCACAACTGTATCAGTCATTCCTTTGTATAAGCCAAATATAGGTTCTACATTAGAGCTAGGTGATATAGGGTCCTGAAAAGCAACTTTGTAGCTCAAGGCCACAATATCTCCTGAATCATCTACTTTGCGGTCAAGGGATGGTGCAAAAAATAGTAGTCTTGTATTCTGTATTCCCTCAACTTCATAAGGCTCACTCAGTATCCACTCTTGGTTGTACTGCGTTTGGCGAGCCACTAAGCTTTCGAGATCGGTTTTTAGAATATCCAAAGCCAATCGGGCATCGCCGGCTGATTTCAAGCGGGAGGTTCCTCCTTCCCATGCATTCATGGTGCCGACAAGGACACTAAACAACATACCCATGATAATTAAGGTGAGAAAAGAACTCACTAATACTTCTACCAAAGTGAATCCTCCGCGGGAAGGGGATTTGTATTTTTCAGGGTTCATATTTTTCATCGTCTCACCGCAAAGTTGAATGAAAAGACTGGCGTTAAATCGTCATCAGGATTCGATGGCGTATTGTTAACATCAATTAAATCGTTTTTATCAGTCTCAGTAGTTGGAGAAACTGAGTAAAACTCGGCAAAGATGACTAAAACAGCTGAATCGTAAACAGGGAAACCGTCGCTCCCTCCTGCAGCATTAGGGTTTGGATCAAGAGTTCCATTAAAGGGATTTGCAGGAGAAACCTCTAAACTAACTAAAAAAAATCTACTTTCTATTGCACCAATGTCAGTCGCTAAATAACCTCTTTGAATTGGGACGCTTGGGTCACGCACTCCAGAAACTATAATATAATCGGTCCCTACTACACTATCCGACATATCACCTGTAAAAACCTCAGGTGTGCCATCACCTCGATCTGTATTTGGAATTGCACGATATTGATAAGTGTAAAGAAGTCGCCTACCGGAGTCTTGTACTGATGAATAGGCATTTAGAGGGTCAGTAAGGTCATAAAACGGCAAACCTGACATATAACTATCCACCGCACTACTCAAACTTATGGCTTCATCTTTAACGATGATAGAATCTGCGGTTTCAATGGAACGCGCCAGCAAGGCAAGAATAGTGGTGATCGCAATGGCAAAAACCATCATAGCCAGAAGGATTTCGGCTAGCGTAAAACCCGATCTTGATTGGGGTGATTTTAAACGACTCATAAATTAATTCCCTTTGATTTGTTCCCCGGATTTATAATGCAAAACTTTTCCTGATCGGAACACTACGAAACCTTTGGCGATATCCGTCGCCTCAACTCCATCCTCTAATGGAATTACGAGACGGGTTGGGGATTCCAAAATTCCGCTTATTAAAACCACTCCCACTCCAGGATTTGTGAAGGTACCATTCGAAGAAAATTCAAATGCATACCACTTGTTGGCTCCATGGCCAGATATGGTTTCTGTGTTTCCGCTAAAAGAGCCTTTGTAAGGGTTTTCCAAAGCGCTATCGTCTGGAGAGTCACTTACGAGCATGGTGGACAAATTGATATCAAGCGTCCAAGGGTATAAGGATTCTGCATCCGAGGACATTGTACTAAGCCCAGGTGAAAAATACACCCCCTCCGGCAAAAACTCTCCTTCAGCATAGACTTTCCATTGAGGACTAGGATCAGTGTCATCAAAATAAACAATGGTCGCATAGCGAAGCATGTGTTGAGTTTTGTTTAGTTTATCAGGATCATTAGGATCTAAATTTGATCCATCAAGACTGATAAGGACTCGCGTTTTTTGCTTTCGAGTGATCGCGGCCGAGCGTGCCAATGAAAATAAACTGTCCAAGCGTGTAATACCGGAATCTAGGGATCGTGAATCATCTGATCCACTCATCGCAGTAAGGACAATCCCCGAAAGAATAGAGATGATTAAAATTACCACCAGTAATTCGATGAGCGAAAAAGCAGACCGTGACGAAGCGGGGCTTCGGCAAGGCCTACAACTAGACGTAAATCCGTTTAAGCGTTCCATATAAATCATTATACCCATGGTTGAGGAAAAAGTTCACCCCGAAAATTAATCAAGTTTTAGATAGTTAGCATGATCCACAGGATGCGGGCAAGGTTCAAAAGCCTTCTTTGAGGCTAAAAAAGTATGGAGCGCACCCCTCTTCCTCGCAAGCCTTAATCTCGATCTTAGGTGGGTGGGCTTCCTCATGAAAAGGAATACTCAATTTTAATACGCCGTGCTGTAACACAGCTTCTATAGTAGCGGTATTCAGCCTATGATCCCTGCGGAACACACGTTTACAAACGCAAACATTTGACTCGGAACGCTTACTATCAGCCTTACTAGTGATGTGGCCATCTTTAAAAGTGAAACCATCCCCTTCATCCCTTGCTCCTGGCAGATCCACTAAAATCCGAAGCACATCTTCCTTTCTGTAGACATCCGCTAGCGGACGAAGATCGATTTTATAGGTTTTTGGAACAGCTTTTGGTTCCATAGTCTCTTAATTCTGGATTTTTAAAATCGTTTGACACCTTTCGTTCCTGATTTTTCACAGGGGTACTTTGGATAGTAGTTGAATTTTGCGGGGCGCAGCTTCCTGCGCCCGACAAAGTCGTAGGGTCAAAACCCTGTGCTTAAGCTCTGCATCAATATTTTCTTCCCGGCAGGCCATGGTAGACGATATCTTTACCAAAGGACTTCTAAGGTTTACTCACAAACGAAAGCTCCTCGCCATCAGGTTGAGCACCTTCAGGTTTGGCTTCGATGCGCAACTCGCGATTCTCAAGAGATGATCTCTAGGTTTTCCGCTTTCACTTCCGGCAAGTTCAAAGTGAGACAAGCTTCGCCCTCTTTCATAGTCGATCCTACCGTTTTGGAGTCGGAATAATCGGCCTTTGAGGAAACGCCCAAACCGGCAGTGCCGACTCATCTGAGCAAATTCCTGAAAAAGGACTATAAAGACCTAAGGTGTTCCATTTATTACCATTTTAGTTCTCCAGTACGTTTAGATTCACAGCGGAAAATTACGTGGCAAAAGACATGCCAAGAACTATAAATATTCATATTTACTTATCCGGTAACTATTTAGGTGATATATAGAATATACCAAAATAGGGTAATAATGTTTTATATTATTAAATCGCTTAATCTAATGAGTCATTTTGGCTCAAATTATTACTCACGCCCTATAATATAGGGTTTAACAACTCCACCTCCAGAAAGAGATAGGGAAAGCCCGACCTCGTCCCGCTTTTTATTGAAAAGAAAGAAAAACATACTCAAATCCACTACAAAACATCATTGACGTAAAGGTTAACTTGTATTAACAAACTAACCGTCGTTTTTATCTGACAGGCTGAAGCGAGTGGGTCCTAGATCCACTCTTTTTTGTCTCTGGGTTTGAACGGGACAATAACCATTTTTAAGTGTTTTATCAGGTAAATCTATGAATTCGGAATTACAGGCAGTCATCGACTTTTATGAACGGGAAAAGGGTATCGATCGTGAAACCCTCATCCAAGCGCTTGAACACGCCATGATGACAGCGTCTCGTAAAGGTGTGAACGCCCAAGAAGAGCTGAGCGTAGAAGTGGACCGTAAAACATTAGATATTAACGCCCGCATCAAAGTAAAAGTCGTTGGCGGCTTCCCGAACGATGAAAGCGAAATGTCCCTCTTAGATGCAAAAGCCATTAACCCTGACGCAGAAGTTGGTGATATGGTTGAGAAAAAAGTGGACCCTCAGAGTTTTGGACGCATCGCGGCACAAACCGCGAAACAAGCGATCCTTCATCACATCCGAAACGCGGAAAAGGGCCAAATTTACGATATGCATAAGGATCGGGCAGGCGACATTGCCACCGGAACCATCCGTCGTTTTGAACGTAATGATGTATTCGTTGACCTTGGGGTTGGAGAAGGAGTTCTTCCTCAACGTGAGCGCGTTCCTATTGAAGATTACAACATAAATGACCGTATTCGTTGCTATGTGGTTAGCGTAACCAATCCTCCATCCGGTCCACAAATTCTGCTTTCACGCAGTCACCCAAATTTTGTTCGTCGCCTCTTTGAATTAGAAGTAGCTGAAATCGCAGAAGGTACTGTGGAAATTCGTGGGATTGCCCGTGAAGCTGGTTTCCGAAGTAAAGTTGCAGTTTGGTGTCCAGATCCCAAAGTGGATCCGGTAGGCGCTTGTGTGGGACTTCGTGGAATTCGAGTGAAAAATATTGTACGCGAACTAGGCGGCGAAAAAATTGATATCGTTCGCTGGGACGATAATATAGAATCCCTGGTTCGTAACTCTCTGCAACCTGCAGAGCTGACCACCGTTGAAGTAGATGAAAAGACCCAAACCGTAAATGTGAAGGTTCATCAGGATCAACTATCCTTAGCCATCGGTAAAAAAGGCCAGAATGCACGCCTTACCTCAAAGCTTACAGGATGGAAAATTGATATCAGCCGTGACGAAAGCGCAATGGGATTTGAAGAACGGGTAGCTATGGCCATTGAGACCTTGGCCGCTATCGATGGAATCTCCGAGCAGGAAGCTCTGGTTCTGGTACAAAATGGTTTCTTGAGCCTCGAAGGTATTCTTGCCGCAGAGGTAACTGATTTAGTGGACGGCGAATCGATTGATGAGGGCACCGCGGCCAGCATCCGACTCGCTGCAGAAAAATCTTACGAAAAACAATTCGGAAGTAGTGAATAAAATTTATGAGAGTATTTGAACTGGCGAAAAAACTAGAGATTCCTAACAAGGAATTGATTGAACTGATTGAAATGGAAGGCATTGAAGTGCAAAACCATTTCAGCGTCTTAAACGATGAACAAGTGGTTGTGGTCACCCAAGCTGCTACGGGTGTGGCTCCTGAATGGATCGATACGCCCGAAAAACCCCCTGAAGCTGCCGAAAAAGAACCTGTGGAAGAAGAGGTTTCTACAGAAGCAGAATCTGAATCAGTGGAAACGGTTGTTGAAGAAGAGGTCTCTTCAGAACCGGAGGTCGTTGAGGAGGAAGCTCCCGCAGCTGTCATCGAAGTTTTTGAAAATATCGTGGTCAAAGATTTAGCCACAAAACTCGACGTGAAACCCAATACGCTCATCGCCTCCTTGATGAAAATGGGTGTATTCGCAAGTATCACACAGTCGATTGACAAAAATACGGCTAAAAAATTAGCGGCTGAACTTGGCGTTGAGGTAGTAACCAACAAACCCAAACCGAAACCAGCTCCGGCTCCCCCGGTTCCCGAGAAAACAGCTACAGAGCTGGCCCAAGACGAAGAAGACGGCAAGCTTCCTGAGAAAAAGAAAAAGAAAAAGGTCCCTAAAGACAAAAAAAATAAAGGGAGTAAAAAAACCGCGGGCAGTCAAACCCGTCCGCCTGTGGTCACCTTTATGGGTCATGTCGACCATGGTAAAACTTCTTTGCTAGATAAAATCCGTAGTGCGAATGTGGTTCGCGGTGAAGCCGGTGGTATCACCCAACATATTGGTGCCTACACCGTTGATATTAACGGGAATGAAATCACCTTCCTCGATACTCCAGGACATGCAGCGTTTACATCTATGCGTTCACGTGGAGCCGATCTCACGGATATTGTGGTGATTGTCATTGCTGCCGATGACGGGTTTAAACCTCAAACCGTCGAAGCGATCAAACATGCTCAAGATGCAGGTGTAACGCTGATGGTTGCGATAAATAAAATCGATTTACCCAATGCAAATGTTGAGCGTGTCTATACCGACATGCAAAAAGCGGATTTATTGCCCGAAGAATGGGGCGGTGAAATTGTATCTGTGCCTGTAAGTGCAGAAACGGGAGAAGGAATCGATACGCTCTTGGAAATGATTCTTCTTCAATCCGAAATTCTGGAACTGGAATCCGATCCTTCTGTGCCTGCAGCCGGGTACGTGATTGAATCTCAGCTTGAAAAAGGCATGGGCGCCACCGCAAGTGTTTTGGTAACAGAAGGAACGCTAAAAGCCGGGGATGTCGTTTTGTGTGGCGAAACCTACGGGAAGATGAAAGCTCTCATTTCTCCAAATGGAGATCGAGTGAAAGAAGCTCCCCCTTCCCATGCGGTTAAGCTAATGGGCTTAAGCGACGTACCCTCACCTGGTGATCGTTTTGAAGTACTGGCTAACGAAAAAGAAGCTCGGGCGAAAAGCGAAGAGGTCAAAAACCAGAATCGGGTAGAATCACTTCAGGGACCGGAGCGTGGCGCGTCTCTTGACGATTTATTTGCTCAAGCAGGACTGGACGATGTCGAAGAATTAGCGGTCTTGCTTAAATCGGATGTCAAGGGAAGTCAGGAAGCGATTATTCAATCGCTCTTGGAGATTAAGAGCGACAAAGTTCGTTTAAAATTTGTGGGTAAAAGCATCGGGCCTATCAATGAGAATGATGTTCTCATGGCGATGGCCGCCAACGCCATTATCCTCGGATTTAACGTCGCAAAAGAAAATGTAGCGGTAAAAGCTGCGAAACGTGACGGCGTTGAAATTCGTTTGTACGATATCATTTACGAATTAATCGATGAAGTTCGGGCTGCGATGCTGGGACTCCTTCAACCGGTTCAACATGAAAAGGTAGTGGCTACTGCGGAAATTCGTGCGATGTTCAAATTACGCAAGAAGGGCAATGTGGCCGGATGTATCGTTACCAATGGTCGTATCCGTGCTAATTCCCGTGCACGTGTACTCCGCGGAAAAGACATTATTTATCAGGGCACAATTTCAACACTCAAACGCTTCCAAGATGAAGTGAAAGATGTTGGGAACGGCCAAGAATGCGGTATCAAACTTCAAAATTTTGATAACTTTGAGGTCGGAGACGTGGTGGAAGTCTACGTAACAGAAGACAGAGCTCAGGATCTATAAGCTACCATGTCTAGGAAGCGTCTTGATAGAATTAACGAACTGTTGCGTCACGAAATCGCAAACGGTTTATACAATGTGCAAACCTCTCCTCCTCTGGATTTGGCACGAATCACCATTTCTTCGGTGGATTGTTTAGCCGATTTACGGAAAGCCAAAGTGATGGTTTCTGTACTTGAGGACGAGGCCTTGCAAACTACAGCGGAAAATGTAGTTAGGGTGTTGAATCGTAAACGCAAAGATTTCCAAAAACTAATCGCGAAAAATGTGGTGTTAAAATTCACGCCACATTTGCAGTTTTTCGAAGACCATGGGCAGGAACATGCAAACCGGATTTATGATATCCTAGACGCATTACCCCCAATGGCTGAAGACACATCAGCAGACGAAGGCAAATCGGATGTCTCCGCGGAGGGGTAGGCGCGACGGCCTAAAACTCGACGGGATTCTTCTCGTCGACAAACCGCAAGAGTGGACCTCCCATGATGTGGTGAATTTTGTTCGTGGGCGCTATCGCTTGAATAAAGTGGGACATGGCGGAACCCTTGACCCCATGGCCACTGGATTATTGGTTTTACTCTTAGGTAAAGGTACAAAATGCAGTGATACCGTGATGCTAGGACAAAAAACCTATGAAGGCACCTATACCCTGGGAAGCACCACGAACAGTCAGGATGCAGATGGTGTCGTAGAAGAAACCTGCGAGGTTCCTGAGGGGTTAACTCTGGAAAAACTTGAAGCACTGCTTCCTGAATTCACAGGAGACATTCTGCAAATTCCTCCGATGGTTTCCGCAATCAAAAAGGATGGTGTCCCTCTGTATAAATTGGCGCGAAGAGGGGAAGTCATCGAGAGAGCCCCCCGACCGGTCACCATCTATAGCTATGAAATTACAGATGTGAGGCTGCCCGAAATCGATGTCCGAATTGTTTGTAGCAAAGGTACCTATATCAGGACCTTGGCCCATGATTTTGGTCAACGTGTAGGTTGCGGAGCGCATTTATCCGCATTATGCAGAACCCAATCAGGAATCTACGATGTAGAGAATACGGTTAAGGTAGAAGCCTTACGGGAAATGGAACTTGAAGATTTCACCGCCAGATTACTTCCCCTTTTACCCATAACGAAGCCAGAAAAGCCCGTTCCAAGCCCCTCAGCTATTCAAACCTTTGAGGAGGTTAGTCATCTTCCTCAAGAAGCGGTTGTTTTAGCCATCGGGGCCTTTGACGGTATTCACAACGGTCACCAACATGTGATTCAACAAGCGCGGGACGTAGCAAAATCACACGAAGCAATAGTCGGAGTCATGAGATTCTTTCCGCATCCTTCCAAAGTGTTAGCCCCAGAAAAAGCGCCTTTGTTGCTCTGTACCGAAAAACAAATCAGCGAGCTTCTTCATAATCACGAAGCCGATTTCCAACTCCGCTTACCTTTTACCAAAGAGCTAGCAAACCAAGAACCAGAAGAATTCCTCGACACGCTCTATCGAGAAATCCCACATCTAAAAGGAATCATCGTGGGGCCAAATTGGCGTTTCGGAAAACAGGGTCGAGGGGACATTGAATTCCTTAAACAATGGGCGGATTCCAAAAGAATAACGGTATCCATCGCTCAGGATACCTTACACGCGGAAACCTTGATCTCCAGCACCCGAATTCGGAACGTGGTTCAAAAGGGGAATTTGAAAGAAACCGCGGAAATGCTTGGGAGGAACATTTCCTATACAGGGATTGTAGAACACGGGAAGAAATTTGGCCGCGAACTCGGATTTCCTACAGCAAATTTTACGATTGAAGAGGGACTGATTCTTCCACCCTCAGGGGTTTATGCGATGATCGCACATGTGGGTAATCAACGGTTTTCGGGTGCAGGATACATCACCGAGGAAACAAGACTTCTGGAAGTTCATTTATTAGATTTTGAAGATGATCTTTACGAAAAAGAGATCACGGTTGAACTCGTCTCCTATCAGCGCCCGGCCACCCCTATTTCGGATCCAAAAGCCTTACGGACTCAAATCCAAGAAGATGTGAATACAATTCGAGACTTGAAGTTGGTATGAGGTCTACTCCCCCCGTCCCAGATGACGTATCCCTACGACTCTGGCCCGAAAACTGGTTAGGATCGCTTTCGCTTGATAACTGCTGGGATCAAACGGGTCTGAGAGCGGTTGATCTCGGCTTTGGTAAAGGCCGTTTTCTGTTGGCTCACGCAGCTCATAATCCAGAGATGCGTCTACTTGGAATTGAACGTAAATTACGCCGGCTCCGAAAATTAGATCGAAAAGCTACGCGTGCTGAGCTGTCGAACATACGTCTGCTCCGAATCGAAGCCACCTATGCCATGCGTTATCTGATCCCAGAAAACTGGATCGATATTTGTTACATCTATTTTCCGGATCCATGGCCCAAAGACAAGCATCAGGATAACCGACTGCTTTCGCCAGGATTTATGAAAATCCTCGAACGCACCTTAGCCGAAAAGGGTGTCGTTCATTTTGCAACGGATCATGAACCCTATTTTATGGAAGTGGAGGCACTTCTCAAATCGGAAAGCAAATGGACCTTTACAGAGCCTTACGTCTTGCAGGAAGATGAGGTTAGTGATTTCGAGCTCGTGCATCGGGATCATAAGCCCATTCACCGGCTTTCGTTTGTGCGCTCTTAAATCGTAATTCTCGCAAATTCGTAGTCCGCGCACTCCGTGCGTGGAAACGTCAAGCCGAGACTGCGGACGTGGTAGCTTGGGAAAGGTCTCTGCATAAGGCCTTAGGTCGAAGTTTCCACGCACGGAGTGCGGGGACTACGCCGACTACATCAAATCCATTGCTGGCTTTGGCGAACCCTGGATTTCTGCTCTTTTCCTACCCCGCCACTGTTGGCAATTTGAATAAGAATTCCCACCATACCCGCCATAAAAACAAGGCTGGATCCCCCGTAACTTACGAAAGGTAAAGGCAATCCTTTTGTGGGCATTGATCCTGTGACCACTCCAATGTTTATAATGGCTTGTAGGGTAATCAGGATGGTAATCCCCAAGCCGAGTAAGCGGGCAAAACTGTCTTTGCATCTTAGAGAGATGATAATTCCTGAAATACAGATGCCTATGAAAAGAAGTAACACCGTACATACTCCGAGAAGTCCCAGCTCTTCGGCTAAAATAGCCAAGATAAAATCGGTGTGAGCCTCGGGCAGATAGTCAAACTTCTGCAAACTTTCCCCTATTCCCTTCCCTTTGAGTCCCCCTTCAATAAAACTATGTAGAGAAGCCATTAGCTGATACGAATCATCGCTGGCATATTTTTCAGGGTGCATAAATGAGGTAATGCGACTTAAACGTTCACGATCCTTCAGAATTAAAGCACCAATTCCGGCGAGAGCGACAACCGAAGAGGTCACCAAATACACAATTCGGGTACCACCAATAAACATGACTAATAGACCTGCTCCACCAATCAGCATGGTGGTTCCAAAATCCGGACCGATCAGAACCAGTGCACAGAGGATCCCCAGCCCTGTAGCAGGCAGAATAAAGCCTCTCAAGAATTCATTACAGCGTCTGCGGTAAACACTCAGCCAGCTGGCTAGCCACAACATTGCACTTAATTTCGCGAGTTCGGAAGGTTGGAAATTTACAGGACCTAAGCTCAGCCAACGGTGCGCATCATTGATATTCCGCCCCACCAGCCGCGCCATCAGCAAGAGAAGGATGGTCATGATAAAGATCATGGGCATGGACTTCCGCCAAAAGGAAGTAGGAACCAAAGCCGTGAAAGTACAACCACAAATCGCTACGACCGCATAAATTGATTGCCGAATGGGATAATGAAGAGGGTTAGATTGCCCGATACCAATACTGAAAAGCATGGTCAGGCTTAATCCAAAAAGGATGCTCACACAAAGAATAATGACTCTCGCAGCTCCCGGAGAGGTGAAATCATCCTCCGGGGGGGTTGAGGGGTCCGATGTACGAGGCATATTCCGTTTCGTACCTTTAGTAGACGCTAGGAGGGATCTGCAATTTCTGTCCCACTTTCACTTCATCGTTGGGTCCGAGTTTGTTCAATTTACGAATTTCCTCTACCGAAACGATATAATTATTTGCGATACTTTCCAAGGTATCCCCATCCTGGACCATAATGGGAAAGGCTTTACTTACTATAGGATCCTCTTCCTCCAGAATGCTAATGGATTCTGTAGTTTCCGAAGATGCACCTGACATAAAATCAAGAGCGTCTTGGGCCGGAACAGGCGTTGGAATCGGACGTGTGGGAACTGGCGTTGAACGTGGCGACCTTTGCTCGATCGCGGAGGTATTCGACGCGGTTCCGGGCATGGAGCCTTCGGGTACTTTCAGAATTTGACCAACCAACAGCCGATCACTGCTCAAGCCATTGAGTTTTTTAAGTTCAGAAACGGAGGTTCCATAACGCCGAGATACCACGCTCAAGGAATCGCCGGACTGTACGACATAGGTGTTACCAGAGTTTGCGGGAGCAGGTGGTGGTGAAACACGCGTGGTAGTTGCGGTTGATGGAAGTACCACGGAACCGGGTGCTGGCGGAATCAAGATAACTTGGCCTGCGCGGACACTATTGGGATTGGTAAGATAGTTATAATCCGCCAAGGTTTTCCAACCCATTTTGTTCCGAGCGGCAATCGCAGATAGGGACTCTCCTTTACGAATCGTGTAGGAGGTTCCTTTACGGGGAGCTACTGGCGGGACAGATACTATCGGAGCGACGGGGACTATCGGAGCGACGACCGGGAGAGTCATCTGCACTACAGGAGGTGTAAAAATAGGATCATTGAGGGGCGGAAGATCAATGCTTGGGCTCACAGAAGATGGAGGCATTACCGGTTCTGGGGGCGGGCCTACCTGACGTGGTGGACGACGAGTTGCACACCCCGAAAGAAGCAGTACTGCAATACTCAGAGAAAGGCAGGAGGTTTTTAGGGCGTTTGACGTTTTCATAGACTTTCCTTCTCGACGTTATTCAGATTGGAGATTGGGTTCCAAGTTGATGGATCAACTGTTTAAAATGTTCACCTCGGGCGGCATAGCCGGGGTACTGATCGAAACTTGCACATCCCGGAGAAAATAACAAGGTTTCAGCCTTGGATCTTCCCTCCCACAGGGCAGGTAACAACTCTGTCAACGTATCGAACATCCGACATTCGTCAACCGAATCCTGCCAAGCCTCGCCCATTTTTTTTGCCGAATGTCCAAAGAGGTAAAGACGGGGATTTTTTTCATGCAAAAGAGCGGTCAAGGTTTCGAAGGATTCGTTTTTATCTACCCCACCTATCACCAGTTGGATAGGACCCGAAATGGATTCTAACGCTCCTCTGGTCGCAGAAAGACAGGTGCTTTTACTATCGTCGAACACGACACCTGCCCCAATAATCGATAGTGATTCCATTCGGTGAGGAGGAAAAACGAATCCGTCAATCATCTCTTTTTGGTTAAAGGCGTTTATCCCTGGGATACCTTCAAGCAGGGCGAAGAGCCCTTGGAGGTTTTTCCGAAGTGCGGAACCAGTAAAAATGGGATTCTCGAAGCTCGGAAGCTCAACATCTTCTACAAAATTCCGCTGAGCTTTGCTCTGAATCGATACGGGATAGTCGCTGGGCCATACCGCAACATCCTTAGCCGTTTGGAATGCAAATAATCGGGCTTTGGCCTCCGCATAGGTTGTCATAGTCAGATGCCGATCCAAATGGTTAGGGAAGAGGTTTAAACAAAGAGCCCGATCGGGTCGGTAGGCTTTAGTCGCTTCTAATTGAAACGAGCTAAGTTCGATCAGATGAAAATCGGCTTCCGATTCCTTTAAGGCTATATCCGAAACGGGGGTTCCAATATTTCCGGATACGGTAACCTTATATCCTGCGGATCGCAGTAAGTCCGCAGCTAAAAGAATCATGCTGGTTTTGCCGAGTGATCCCGTAATGGCAATTTGCTTCCCTTTTAAATGGGAAGCCGCAAATTCAAATTCAGGCAGGAGTTGTCGGTTTTGAGATCGAAAGCTCTCTAACCATGGATGATCCGCAGGAAAACCAGGGCTTATAATCACATCGCCTTGTTGATTTTGCTGCGGAGGTCGGTTCTCAGAAGCCACGCTTACCTCATATCCTTCTCTCTCACCCAGCTTTGCCGCCGCCCGTCCACTCACCCCTTCGCCTAGAATGAGCAACGGTTTCTTCATCGGACCTTTAAGGTAGCGATTCCAAGGATTGCAAAAATTATAGCCAAGATCCAAAAGCGAATGGTTACGAGCGTTTCAATCACTTCGACATCACGACCTTCTGCCTCAGCGGTTTCTTTAGCTACAATTTCGAAATGATGGTGGATAGGAGCGCAGCGAAAAATCCGTTTACCTGTGAGTTTAAATGAAGCGACTTGAAGTACCACACTTGCAGCCTCCATCACAAATACGCCACCCACAAAGATGAGGGTGATTTCCTGCTTAATCATGATAGCGGCGGTGGCAATAGCCCCACCTAATGCGAGGCTGCCTGTATCACCCATAAACACCCGTGCAGGGTGAGCATTAAACCACAGGAATCCAAGACCACTCCCCAATAAACATCCAAAGAAAACGGCCAATTCTTCAGAGCCTGAGATATAAGGAATTTGTAAATGCTCGGCGAAAATCACGTGCCCAGCACAGTAACTCATGACTAAATAGGATACCGCGGCCGCGTTGGTACAACCGATAGCAAGCCCGTCTAAGCCATCGGTTAAATTCACCGCATTACTCGCCCCAAGAACCACCACGATCACAAATGCTAGGGCCAAAATCATCGGCATCCCTACCCAAACTGGATCTTTCATAAAAGGAAGCATCAGGTTTCGGCTCAACAGTTGCGTTTCAGGATTCACCTGATCCAAGACGAAAAAGAGCACGCACGCCCAACCCAATTGCCCTAAAAGTTTCCATCGCCCCGCTAGCCCTTTTGTATTTTTCTGTTTTACTTTTTTGTAATCATCGAGGAACCCAATAACCCCCATCCAACATGCGCCTAAAACGGCCATCGAGGAAAATACGTTTCCGGGTTTGCACCAAAGCAATACCGCAACCACGAGAGTAAACAGAATCAAAAGCCCGCCCATGGTAGGTGTTCCGGCTTTTTTACGCTGTTCTTTTAATACGTCATCATCCCGAACCGGTTGACCAATTTTGAATTCAAGCAATTTCCGAATTACCTTTGGACCTAAAATCAAGGTCAATATAAATGAGGTTGTCGATCCCGCCATAGTTCGAAAGGTGACATAGCCCACTATTCGCAGAGGACTTAAGGTATCTTTTAAAGCAGGGTCTTCTAAATTCTGCCACCAATCAAATAGCCAATACATCATAGCTTGCCTTCCTCATTTTTTTCAAGTTCTTGTAAAATTTGTTCAAGCCGTTCGGAACGGGACCCTTTCAGAAGGAGCAAGGATGTTTTCGGAACATTCGCATTCAGGAACGACGCAGCCGCTTTGTTGTCTGACACCCAATCCTTTTCGGTTTTAGTAATACCAGAGCCTATCCAATTCGCCTTCTCACCGATCAATAATACGCCATCAAATCCGAGGGTATCGAGTTCTCTTCCAAGTTCCTTATGAAAGACTTCCGCATCCGATCCCAATTCAGCCATTCCGCCAAGAACCGCCCATTTGCCTCCCGAGTGATTCAGCTCGGAAAAGGTTTGTAGAGATTTCCTCATGCTCAGAGGGTTTGCGTTATAGGCATCATTAATAATGGTACGCCCGGCAACCTCAAGTTCCTGCCAACGCATGGGAGCGGATTGATAATTTTCTAAACCAGCTACAATTTGCTCGGGAGTCAACGCACACTCTAGTACCATGGCCACAGCTTGCAAAAGGTTTCGGACCATATGCTCGCCCGGTAGAGGAAGGGGAACGGAAAAATGAAGTTTTCGTTTCTGGTCCTTAATGAATAAGGAGTTTCCTTGGACCTTACCCTGAATGTCTGCTGAGGAATTTCGGTCCAACGAAACCCTGACAAAGGGACAAGCGCATCGGCTTTTAGCATACGAAAACCAGCTAGAGTCTTGATCTAAAACCGCCAACCCATCTGAAGGTAAACTTGCCAGTAAACTCGTCTTTTCTTTGGCAATGGCTTCCACGCTTCCTAGCTGTTCTAAATGCGCTTCCCCAATGGATGTAATCAGTCCCATCTCGGGTTTGAGAATATCTCCCAAAGCTTTAATTTCGCCGGCATGATTCATGCCCATCTCAAACACCCCAAAGACATCGGAAGGATCCATGGACAACAGACTCAAAGGCAGACCGACGAAATTATTCCAGTTTCCTTTGGTGCTACAGGTGGGGCCGGCCTGCGAAAGCATGATGGAAATAAAATCTTTGACTGTGGTTTTTCCCGCACTCCCGGTTACTCCGATCAGGTGCTTAGGATGAAGGGTTTTACGATAGCCCTTGGCAATGTGTTCCAAGGCTTTCCCCGTATCCTTCACTTCCAAGCATGGAAGCCCCTCGATATCTTTTCTTTCTAGAGACACCACCGCAACCGCACCCGCCTCCATGGCATTTGCAATCAGATCGTGACCATCCACCCGTTCTCCAGGAAGAGCTACGTATAAGGCTCCAGGTTCAAGAGTTCGAGTATCATGCCCTACAGATTTAATGGGGCCTTTAGGCTCACTCGTCCAACTCCCGTCCGCCCAGCTTGCTAAATCTTTGGGAGAGAACACTGGCATTTTAGTAGCGTCCTCTTTTGCTAAGCTCACGCTTTGCCAATACCTCACCAGCCACAATACGATCATCGAACGGTACTTGTAGGGCACCTAGCAGCTGTACGGTCTCATGCCCTTTCCCCGCAATGAGTAAAATATCGTCTGAAGTTAAACTGAATACCCCCGCCTCAATTGCGCTTCGGCGATCCTCAATGATTTGGTAGGAATCCGAAGGACCCAAACCCATCTTCATATCGTCCAAAATCTGCATGGGATCCTCTGTGCGAGGATTATCCGTAGTTAGGATCAGTTCATCTGCGAAAGAAGCTGCTTGCGCCATTAGAGGTCGTTTACTTCGATCCCGATCTCCTCCACAGCCAAAGACAATCTTTAATTTCCCTTTCGTAAGGGGCTTAAGTAACTGGAGCACATTAGTCAGTGCATCCGGAGTGTGAGCGTAGTCAACCAACACCTTGCCACATCTAGACTCAATCGATTCCAATCTTCCAGGAGCAGAAATTAACGAATTCGCCTGTGTCAGAAGATCAGTGAAAGGTAATCCATACCCTGCGGCCACGGCTAAGGCCTGTAAGACATTCCGGAGGTTATGCTCGCCAGGCTGACGGATCTGTAACGTTCCCTTACCCCAAGGAGATGTCACTTCGGCTTGGGTTCCTTCGAGAGTGGACGACACAATTTTCGCCTGAATTTCACAGTCATCCGAAAAACCACAGCGGAGTACATCCGAACCAAACTCTTTTGCCAATCGTTGGCTCCAATGATCCTCGCCCACAATTCGGTGACGCAGCCCTTCCATTCTAAAGAGTTGAGCCTTGGTTTGAAAGTACTGTTCCATATCCGAATGATAATCCAGATGGTCTTGGCTCAAGTTTGAAAAAACAGCGGTAGTAAAGTCTAGTCCAGCTACCCGTTTTTGGTCAAGTGCGTGGGAGGAAACTTCCATCACACAGTCCGTACAATTTGCATCCACCATGGATCGTAGGTATTCATGTAAGTCGGGTGCACCGGGAGTGGTTCGGCGCGCAGGGATTTCCCGTTGACCAAAACGGTAGGAGACGGTTCCGAGTTGTCCGCACTCTATGCCTTGCGCTTGTAGTAGTTGATAAGTAAAGCCTACCACAGAGGTTTTGCCATTGGTTCCGGTCACTCCGGTTAGTCGCAGTTCTTTATCCGGAAAATGAAAAAGGCATCTCGCCAAGCTAGCCAAACTTGCTCTGGGATCTGACACGATCACCACGGGCACTTTCACCTGAATGGATAAAGGATGCCGAGCTACAATCCCCGAGGCCCCTCTCCGAACGGCATCACTAATAAAGCGATGTCCGTCTGCTTCTTGACCCTCAATCGCGACAAAGATATCTCCGGAGCGGATACGTCGTGAATCCGGTTGAACCCCCGTCAACAAACGAGGCCATTTAGCGGGAGGGTTTACTCCTAGACGTTCGACCCATTCCTGGGAAGACAGGGAAACCGGCTTGGGGCTCATGAATCAAAATCCTTCCGTGGGTATAGCTAAATATCCGGCGGCGTAACTTGCAATATCGGCAAACACCGGGGCAGCGACACTACCGCCCGTCCGCTTATCGCCTTTCGGTTCGTCTACACTAATCACAATGGTCAATTCAGGATTCTGAGCTGGGAAAAACCCAACAAAACTGGCAATGTTTTGATCTTTCGAATATCCGCCACCTGGAAGAATTTTTTCCGCGGTACCGGTTTTACCCGCCACTTCATAGTCACCAAAACGTGAACGCCAGCCCGTTCCACCCTTCTCAGTGATTCGAGCCATAAGGCCACACATTTTCTTCGCAATCTCAGGACGAATTACGCGAGCACCCCGTGGATCTGGTTTACGTTGGTAAAGTAAAAATCCATCGTTACCCCGAACTTCGGAAACGATGTAGGGTTGAATAAGATAACCATCGTTCGCTATTACGTTGATGGCCGCTGCCATTTGCAACGCGGTTACAGTAATCGCGTGCCCAAAGGCAATTCGACTCTGAGTTAGTGAATCCCATCTTCTTGGGCTACGTGAAATACCCGTTTCTTCTCCAGGAAGCTCAATACCGGTTTTTCTACCGAAACCAAAATTGACCATGTATGTATAAAATAGGTCTTCATTCAGTCGAAGGCCTATTTTTGCGGTTCCGATATTACTAGATTTTTTCAACACATCTGCGGCAGTCAATTTGTCATACGCATGATAATCCCGAATAGGACGGCGATTATAAAACCAAGTACCGTTTTCACAATCGATAACCTCGTCGGGAACAACCAAGCCTTCATTTAAGGCGGCTGCAAAAACCAAAGGTTTCATAATGGAGCCCGGTTCGTAGGTGGCACCAATATTTTGGTTACGATACTGCTCAGGCTTCGCTCGGTAAAATTCATTCAAATTAAAATCAGGCTTGCTGGCTAAGGCCAATACCGCGCCGGTCCGTGAATTCATTACTACGGCCCACGCACCATTCGCATTGTAAATAGACATTGCTTTTTCTAGAGCCTCTTCCACTCCATATTGTAAATATTGGTCGACGGTCAAAACCACATCGGCTCCGGATTGGGGATCGATTTGAACTTCGCGACGACTTACCATCTCGCGACGGCGTCCGTCCTTTTCGCCAACTCGCAACCCGCCCTTTCCCTTCAGAAAGCGATTCCATCTCAGCTCGATTCCGGCAGCGCCCACCCCTTCACGGTTTTGAAATCCAATTACGTGGGATAATAAATTGTCATGAGGGTAAGTCCGAGTTTTTACTTTCTCAAAAACCACACCCTTTTGAATTTCGTTCTCCTCGAGGTAGGTATTCAGTTCCTCGGCGCGATGGTCATCTACAAATTTCTCAAGATAGGAAAAGCGTCGACCTGAAGTATCCGCTAAACGGGTACCTATTAAAGCAGGTTCCACATTCAAGAATTGAGATAAGGCAGCTTGAACTAATTCTGGATTATTGTGCCGTTGAATAAATTTCGGATCGACCGCAATATTCTTCCGTACTTCATCCAAAGCCAAGACACGGCCATTCCGATCTAATACGCGTCCCCGGGTACCCTCCAACTGGGTTTGGAAAACCACTTTGCGCTTATAGGACTGACGCAAACGGCTATGATCGCCTAATTGCAGGTCGACCACACGAAGGGTCAAACCTGCAAAAAGCGTTATCAATAATAGGCCAACGATACCGGCCCGTATCCAAACCGCAGGGATCTTCATTGCAGTCGATAACCTCCGCGATCACGGTCTAAACTACTTAAAATATTCATTTCACCGGAATTATTTTCCCATAAAGCCATATCACGAATGTGAACGACTTGGTCAGGTTGCGGCCAATTCATTTCTAAGCGATGCGACTTTAATGCCACGCGCAAATTGCGAGGACCAATCAAACCGTTCCAACGCACCTCTTCACCCGCAACCTGACGGCGAAGATCATCCAAATTTTGTTCTTCAATTTTAATCTGACGTGCAAGGGCTTCTGTACGGCTACAGAACCAAAGATAACACAAGCCTGCGCTGAATAGCATCACGACTAACAAAGAGACGGTCGCCGGCAGACGGAAGCCTTCTGCTTGCAACTTTTTATTACGCTTGCCTGGTGTCCGTCTGGTTTTTTTTCTAGATGTTGTTTTCTTTTTCATGATCTCTCCTTCATTTCAATCACTCGTAATTTTGCAGAACGTGAACGTGGGTTTCGCGACTGCTCCTCTGCTTCCGCCATTTTGGGCTTCCGCCAAACTCTGTTTACTCTGGGCAATTTCCCCTGCCATTCGCTCCCGCCTTGATAGAGTGATACGTCTTTCCCCTCGTGCTTCCGAAAGGTGTGTTTTACCGCCCGATCTTCCAAAGAATGAAAGGTAATCACCGCTAGTCGCCCGCCATCCGGCAAAAAGGTTAACGCTTCCTCCAACCCCTCTTCTAAGACCTCCATTTCCCGATTCACTTCCATACGCAGGGCTTGAAAACTTCGGGTTGCAGGATGAATACGCCTTCCCTTCCGGCCACCCACGGCTTTTTCAATTACGTTTGCGAGTGATAAGGTATCGGTTAATTGATCCAGATCTCTGGCGTTCAAAATCGCAATGGCAATTCTGCGAGCCTGTCGTTCTTCCCCCAATCGACGGAGGGTATCGGTCAACTCGTCAAGGCTTACCGATTGTAGCCATCCAGCAACGGAAACACCGGAAGTTGGGTCCATCCGCATATCTAAGGGCCCTTCAAAGCGAAAACTAAAACCTCGTTCTGGGGTATCCAGTTGATCCGAACTCACACCCAGATCCATGAGGATACCATCCGGATTAGAAAAGCCTTTCCCTTCGGCCAAGGTAGCCATGTCTGAAAAGTTGCCATGCACAGATTGGAAACGATCACCGAAATCTGCTAATAGTTTTCCCGTACGTTCTAAGGCATCCGGATCTTGGTCGATTCCGAGGACTTTTCCATCCGGGGCTGAGGCATTCAAAAGCGCACGGGTATGTCCGCCTCCACCAAGAGTTGCATCAATGTACCGTCCACCAGGACGCACATTTAATCCATCTAGTACTTCGTTTTTCAGGACCGGTTCATGAACAGTAAGCCGTGCCATGAGTACTCCTTTAAAGGTTGAGGGCCTTAGCCGCTGAGGCCAGACTGGGTGAAGCAGACGAACGAGCGAGTAAATTTTCGGCATTCCAGAGCTCGATACGGTTGAAGGCACCGGCAAGAATCACTTCTCCGGTTAATCCCGCGTAGGCGAGATGCTCGTCTTTTATCCGAATCCGTCCCTGAACGTCAAAATTCAGGTGATCCGACTCGGAAGCTAGGGTAAGCATCAAGTCCATTTCATCTGGATTGGAGAGATGCATTCCCTGTAATTTCTGCATAAAGAGAGTCATGACAGATCCCGGCATCAACATTAAACAGGCTCGATTGAGACCCGGCATGAGAAAAACGCCCTCTTCTCCCATGAGAGACCGCCAGCCAGAAGGAACGGTTAAACGTTTTTTTGGATCCAGTTTATGGGTGTTTTTCCCCATAAACGGAGCTTGCGCACCGCCCGTACTAGATAGGAGCTGGTTGATTTCTACAGACATAAGTTGACACTAGGCCCCACCCTATGACACTTGCCCCCACGGGGGCAATACTCAAAATCCGAAAAAATCAAATTAATTTGTTCACAGGCAACAACTTATACGTTTGTATAGCAACCGAAGCGGCGTCGTATTGGAGGCCCAGCTTGGAAACGAGAAGTACTCTTCCATAAACAGGCCTTGGTATCAGCCTTTAGTAGAAGGAGCTTGCTCCGAAGGGGCTAGCGGAAGCGAGCGCCCATCAGCTTGCAAAGAAGAATCACAGAAACCAAAGCTTAATTTTGTTACCGAGAGAAAGACCATAAAGGCCTTTTTAGATCACGGATCTACATCTTGCTAATAAGGTTATTCACTCTATAATTTGTTTATGATCACCATCCAACTCGATCCCGATACCGAAGAACATCTAGACCGCCTAGTTGAAAAAACAGGACGATCTAAGACCCGTTTTGCGCGGGCAGCGATTCTTGAATACATTGAAGAGTTTAAAGACGTCCTTACATCCTCTCTTCCACAAACCGCGGATCTTCGATCTTGAACAAAAGAAGCAGCAAGGAGCAACTCACGCCAAACATGGAAATGAGGAGTACAGGCAAAATCGAACCGGAGAGCGTTCGTAGGGTAGATGACAAAAACCCTACCCCTAAAACGGTTACTAACTGAATAAAAGCTGCAATCGCCATGTAACTAGGCAAGCCTTTATCTTTTGCGAACTCTACCAAAAAGGTTTGTTCGCCGATTTGCTGAAATCCAAAGGTGCTTCCCCAGAGAAGGAACGCAAAACAGAATAGCGTCTCTGAATTTGCAGTGAGAAGTACAATCCCCAAGGTAAGGAAACTAGTTCGTGCACAAAGCAGAACCTTGCGACTCCCGTGTCGATCTCCCATCCACCCCCCCAGTATATTCCCTAAAATGGCCCCTGCCATTTGAAAAGAAAGGAGTCTCCCTGTAAACGATTCAGGATTACCAGTCATGTCCAACACATGAATAGCCATAAATGGAATGGTGGCAAAGGTGAGTGATGCCAACATTCGGCTAAAAATGTAATGACGGAACTCAATATCCACGTTCAAGGTTTTGCCCATTCCTTTTAATTGTTGGGCAAAGGTTTTGTGATGTTCTTTTGCAAGCGGTTCCACATGAGGTTCTTCCGTAAAAAGAAAGGCAATATAGGACAGTACCAAGAAAACAAAACAGATGCCATGCAACAGAGCGAAGCCTTGAACGCCAGGGTGCTGAATGAGAATTTTCTCCACAAACACCCCAGCAAACATTCCCATAATAGCCGCAGATAAATTCCGAAGTGCACTACCGGAAGATCGACGTTTTCCGGGGACCGTGCGGGAGGTCACCCGCATCCAGGCCCCAAGCGTGATCCCTCCCATAAGTCCGCTTAAAACCGGGCAGGCTAGTACCGACCATAGAGCAATCGTGGGGTGGGAACTTCCCATTCCCCATAGTACAAGCGCGGTTAAAAGAAACGGTAACCTCTGCAATATACCAAAAAATCGTAAAATAGGCATCAAGCGCCCCTTTCGTTCGATCCATCCGGCTGTAAACAAAGGCGGAAGCGTAAAACCCATCATCATCAACATAGGGATGAAGGCTAATACTCGATCCGAACCACCCAACTGACGAACAATCCCGGGCAAAATACTGTCCTGCGAGACAAAAGTCATTCCGCTCATGAACAGACCGCCTTCCAAAACAAAAATAACGAAATTTTTCCGCGAGTAGAGCGACGGCTCTGGCGGCATCAGCGCGGTAGCGGAGGGGTTATGGGTTGGATAGTGGGTCATCTTTTGTGCGAATTAACAGGATTGGAAACGATGTCACCTCTTTCCTTGAGGTTTTGGCTTCCGAGTCCCCTTTACTAAAGGTATGTCCACTGTATGAGCGACCTTTTTCCAGATCATCCAGATGCAAACCGACGGCGGCCCTTGGCTGCGCGGATGCGGCCCACGTCTCTAGATGAGTTTGCCGGGCAGGCGCATATTTTAGCTCCGGGAAAATTACTTCGTCGGGCCATCGAGGCCGATCGGCTGGATAGCTTAATTCTGTATGGCCCTCCCGGTTGCGGAAAAACCACCTTGGCTGAGGTCATTGCCAAAAGCACTCGGAGAGAATTTGAACGGGCGAGCGGGATTTTAGGAAATGTAGCCGAGTTGCGGAAAATTCTGGAAACCGCCCGCAATCGGCGGCTTCGCGAAGGAGTAGAAACCGTTTTATTCATCGATGAGATCCACCGCTTCAACAAATCACAACAGGACACCCTCCTCCCCTACGTAGAAGAGGGCGATGTCACTCTGATTGGGGCGACCACCCACAATCCCTTTTTCTTTGTGAACTCTCCTTTAGTTTCGCGGTCGCGGGTCTTTCAGTTGGAACCCGTGCCAGAAGAAGATCTGGTCACCTTGATGGAGCGGGCCTTGGTCGATCCGCGTGGCTTGGTGGAAATGAACACCCAGATTGATGAACAAGCCCTTTTGCATTTGGCCGCGGTTTGCGAAGGAGACGCCCGTAAGGCCCTGAATGCTTTAGAGATTGCAGTAATGACCACGGCACCCGGCGAAGATGGTGTGATCCGGGTTACCCGGGCTGAGGCCGAAGAAAGTATTCAAAAGAAAGCGGTAGTCTACGACAAAGACGAAGACGAACATTACGACACTATTTCGGCTTTTATCAAAAGTGTTCGAGGCTCCGATCCGGATGCAGCCATTTACTGGTTAGCCAAAATGCTGGTCGCCGGAGAAGATCCTCGCTTTGTGGCCCGACGGCTTATCATTTTAGCCAGTGAGGATATTGGCAACGCGGATCCAAGAGGACTCATTTTGGCCACTTCAGCCCTAACTGCCGTCGATTTTATCGGTATGCCCGAAGCTCAACTCACGCTTTCGCAGGTAACCACCTATTTAGCCACCGCGCCCAAAAGTAATTCGGTTACCTTAGCCATTGGTGAAGCGATAAAGGATATAAATTCGGGAAAAGTGCTTCCGGTTCCCAAACATTTGCGGGACGGACATTATGCCGGAGCGAAAAAACTGGGGCACAGCGGATATCACTATGCCCACGACGGGGACCATCATTTTGTAGATCAGGAATATGCACCCACAGACAAACAATATTACAAACCGGGGGAGTTAGGCTACGAAAAGACTATTCAGCAACGGCTAGATTATTGGGACAAACTACGGGAACACCCACGGCGTGATGAAAACAAAACATAACCTTCGCAAACAGCTAAAAACCGTCCTCGATGCTCTCCATCCAGAAGAGAAGAAACGGCAATCCACTCTTCTCTGCGAACGACTCCTTAACGATCCTAGAATTCGGAGCTGTAAAAGTCTTGGCATCTACCTCGCCCTACCCGACGAACCCGATCTGAGGCCCGCACTTACACAGCTCTTCAGAAAAGGTATCCAAATCGCCCTACCCTTTCCTTTACGTAACAAAAACCCTTCCCTGACCATCTCCGTGCAACATCTCGGGCAGGCGGTCTGTGAGCCTAAAGCTTGGGACTTTCATCTCATCAAAAATCTCGAATCTAAAGAAACCGGCCCTTGGGATCTGGATCTTCCCAAACCTCAGAATGTCATCTCGGCCTCCGAACTGGAGATTATCCTTATACCCGGGCGCGGGTTCACATCTGCCGGAGACCGTATTGGCCGGGGAAAAGGGATTTACGACCAACTACTCGCACACTCCCCTGCCAGAAAAATCGGTATTGGATTCAGCTGTCAGCTATGCGAACGCCTCCCCTCCGAACCCCATGACATTCAAGTGGATGAGGTTTGGACCGTATAACGATGCTTAGGCAAAGCCGCCAAGAGCGCAAAGGAATTTTCAGGAACTATCCTAAACCTTTGCGACTCCGCGACGTTGCGTGAGGAAAATATATTCCAAGCTTAGTTCTGAATCACAGCCACTTTCAAAACTTTCACTTCGCAGTTGTAGGCATTGAGGATTAAGGGTTGGTTTCCGGGAGAGGTGCCTCCAACATTCCAGGTGACTAGCACATCTTTTCCATCTTTGAGGTAGACGCGTTTCCCACCATCAAGCGCAGTGCCTTTACGACCAAAACGAAGGTTTACATAAGCATCATCTCCCCCTTTAATGCGCTTCAGACGCATACGTACTTCTTTTACTGGTGCTTCTTTAATGGTCTGGGTCCATTGTCCCCAGGCAAATCCATTTTTACCGTGCCCTACAATACTATTAGGTGCGTATTCCTTCTTGGATTCAGTAAAACCATTTACAGTCATTCCCAATAGTAAGATCATCCATCCGATAGTTTTTTTCATATTTATTCCAAAAGGTTAAGAGTTATCGAGCTATAAACTCCGCTTTTCCCCCCATAGAAGCAATCCGAAAGTGAGACGAACGTTATTTGGTATTCCATCCATTTCCGTATTTCCATCCGAAAACTACGCCAATTCTGTGTTGAGAAGGTATAATTATTTACATTTTTGTCGTGACCGAATTTATTCATCGATTAACAAGGAGTTATGGATGATTTCCGGATAGCTCTAGCACAGATCAACAGCACCGTTGGTGCATTGACACGCAACCGTGCCAAGATCATCGAATATGCGAAGGATGCTCTAAAAACGGGCGCAGAACTGGTGGTTTTCCCTGAATTGTCACTATGTGGGTATCCGCCAGAGGATCTGGTTCTGAAACCCCATTTCATTGAGGCCATCGAAGTAGAGCTGAATCATCTTAAGGAAAAGCTTCCTTCGGAGATTATTTCGATCGTTGGGGTTCCGGTAATGGGTGTGGAGCGAACTCAAAATGCGGCGGTGGTTTTTTTCCGGGGCGAAATTGTCGCAACCTATGCCAAGCAGCAACTCCCAAATTATGGAGTCTTCGATGAACATCGTGTATTCGAAGAAGGCACCCGACCCTTATGTTTGCAAATTGGAAACCTCCGAGTGGGTTTACACATCTGTGAGGATTCGTGGGTTCACTCCACAGAGGATGCGGCCAAGTTTGCATCTTTGGAGCTTACAACGCTTATCAATCTTTCCGCCTCTCCTTTTCATCGAGGTAAAACCATAGAGCGAAAAGAGATCCTTCAAAAAACCAGCGCTTCGGTGAGAGCGCCCCTTTCTTATTGTAATTTGGTGGGTGGACAGGACGAGTTAGTTTTCGATGGGGGAAGTATGGTCCTCTCACCTAGAGGCGAAACCATCCAAGAAGGGAAACGTTTCACAGAGGACTTAGTGATTGTCGATCTTCCGGTCAGGGAATGTACTAAATCAGAAAGCTCAACAAACTTGATTCAAATTATAGAGCTCGATCGTCCGAGCTCTTCAACTAGACCCGTTCTACCCTTGAGACCTAAGGTTCAAAAAATATGTGAGCTTGAAGAAGTCTATGAAGCTCTTTGTTTGGGACTTCGAGATTATGCCGACAAAAATGGATTCTTAAACGTACTGATCGCAATCAGCGGGGGTATTGATTCCGCTTTAGTTGCTGCTTTAGCTGTCGACGCCTTAGGTGCTGACCGGGTAAATGGAGTTAGTTTACCAACTCAATATAGTTCAGAAGGCACACGGTCAGATGCCCTTCAATTGGCCGCAAATTTAGGCATAAAAATGCCCATGTTACCCATCCAAAACTTATTCGATACCTTCCTCGATGTGCTTACCCCACAATGGGCAGGACGAGGTCTAGATGTTACCGAAGAAAATTTACAAGCCCGTATCCGCGGGACGCTGGTCATGGCCCTTTCAAACAAATTCGGATCCTTGGTAGTTGCTACAGGAAACAAAAGCGAAATGGCTACCGGTTATGCCACGCTCTATGGGGATATGTGCGGGGGCTATGCCCTTATCAAAGACGTTCCGAAAACCATGGTGTTTGACTTATGCCGATGGTCTAACAAGCAACAAGGTAGCGAAAGGATTCCGCAGAGCCTCATCGACCGTCCGCCAAGCGCGGAACTTCGTGACGACCAAAAAGATAGCGACAACCTTCCTCCTTATGAAATTCTGGATGCGATTCTCAGCCGCTACATCGAACAAGACCACGGGCTTGAGGAGATCGTCGCTGAAGGGTTTGACCCTAATTTAGTTGCACGCGTGATTCGTTTAGTAGACGGTAACGAATATAAACGACGCCAAGCGCCCCCCGGGGTTAAAATTACGCCTAAGGCGTTCGGACGTGATCGTCGCGTCCCTATCACAAACCATTTTCGTCCCACAACCCCATCCCACCCTGAACATGACTGAACTATCCCCCTTACCCCCAAACCACCACGATCTTCAATTTATCCGCGACGTGGCGGGTATTTTAGAACGAAGTCTGGATGTGCGTGAAATTGTAAATCCGATTATGGATGAAATGACTGCACACTTGGGGATGAAGCATGCGACCATCACCCTACTCAACCGGAAAACAAATGATATTCTCATTGATGCATCTCACGGGTTAACCCCGCAGCAAGCACAGCGTGGACGCTACAAATTAGGGGAAGGTGTCACCGGTCAGGTTATTGAGTCGGGCGAGCCAATTGTTGTCGAAAAAACCGGTGAATCTCCACTTTTCCTCAACCGCACGCAACGTATGTCCCGTCAGGAATCCAGCTTCATCTGTGTACCGATTAAAACGGGAAAAACCGTTGTTGGAGCCTTAAGTTGCGACCGTCCTTACGAAGAGGGTCATGATTTAAATGCTAGTTTATATCTTATGGAAATGGTGGCTTCTCTGCTCGCGCAGTCCGTCCGGCTACGCCGGAGCGCACAGGAACGGGGGGAGAAACTTCAATCGGAAAACGAACGCTTACGGGCAGAACTGAAAGACCGTTTCCGCCCTTCTAATATTATTGGTAATTCTCATGAAATGCAGATTGTGTACGATCAAATTGCACAAGTATCTAAAAGCCAGACCAGTGTCCTTATCGAAGGCGAAACCGGAACCGGTAAAGAACTAGTTGCCCATGCGATTCATTTTAACAGCGATCGCTCCGAGAAACCCTTCATTAAAGCTCACTGTGCGGCCTTGCCCGAAAACCTCATTGAAAGTGAATTGTTTGGTCATGTAAAAGGATCCTTCACAGGTGCAACCGTCGATCGGAAGGGTCGTTTTCAGTTGGCCGACGGTGGCACACTCTTTCTGGACGAAATTGGCGAAATCCCCGCGAGTATTCAGATTAAATTACTCCGGGTGTTACAGGAGCGTGAATTTGAACCTGTCGGAGGCACCAAGACCATAAAAGTAAATGTTCGGGTGATTGCAGCGACGAATCGGAACCTTCAGGAGATGGTTGCCGAGGGCACGTTCCGTGAAGATTTATTTTACCGTCTAAACGTCTTTCCGATTTGGGTTCCTCCACTTCGAAAACGTAAAAGTGATGTTCTTCAACTCTCTGACTTTTTTCTGGAGCGTTACAGCAAACAAAATAATAAAAGCGTTCGCCGTCTATCTAGTCCGGTAATTGATATGTTGTACTCCTATCACTGGCCAGGAAATGTGCGCGAGTTAGAAAACATTATGGAACGGGGGGTCATCCTGGCGGAAGGAGACGCTCTGCATCCACATCATTTACCCCCCACGCTTCAAACCGCGGATCAGGCTTCCGCTCCGAAAACCGGGTCGCTAAAGGATCAAGTGGAAATCTATGAGCGGGATCTTATTACGGATGCGCTGAAATCAGCTAGAGGAAATATGGCCGCTGCGGCCCGTAGCCTAGAAACCACTCAGCGTATTTTCGGCTACAAAGTTCATAAGTACAGCATCAATTCTAAACAGTATGTTGGGTAAGTACTTCACAAATCTACACTCTAACCTTTAAAATCTGAACACTACACCTATGACCACACCACGAGACATTGTAGCCATCCCAGGAGATGGTATTGGACCTGAAGTACTACGTGCCACCCAAGCGGTTTTAGACGCCGCCGGGGCGCCCCTAATTTGGCATGAACATCATGCAGGCATAGCCGCTCTTGCCAACGGAGAGGATGTGCTTCCTGAACGTACCGTTGAAGCCATTCGCGAACACAAAGTAGCTCTAAAGGGTCCTTGCACAACTCCGGTTGGTAAAGGCTTTTCTTCCGTGAATGTTCAACTTCGTAAAGCCTTGGATTTATATGCCGCGGTGAGACCCGTTCGCAGCCTTCCAGGAGTAAAGACTCGGTACGAGAATATCGATTTGGTGATTATACGGGAAAATACAGAAGGTCTGTACAGCGGTGTCGAAAATGTGGTGACCCCGGGAACCGTTATGTCCATGAAAGTGGCTACCGTGAAAGCCTGTAGCCGTATTTCCGAATGGGCCTTCGATTACGCGCGCAAACGAGACCGAAAAAAGGTGACCGTATTCCATAAAGCGAACATCATGAAATTAACCGACGGACTGTTTATCAGTGAATCAGCCAAAGTGGCGGAGTCCTACGCGGATATCGCCTATGAGGAAGTCATTATTGATGCCGGTTGTATGAAGATGGTTCAGGATCCAACCCAGTTTGATATGCTTTTACTCGAAAACCTTTATGGGGATGTGGTCAGTGACCTATGTGCTGGATTAGTGGGTGGACTTGGCGTTGTACCCGGCGCAAACATCAGTTTAAACGAAGCGGTGTTTGAAGCCGTTCATGGAAGCGCGCCTGACATCGCCGGAAAGGATATCGCCAATCCATTGGCTCTGATTATGTCCGCGGTAATGATGCTGAATTATTTAGCCGATAAAGAAGGTTTAGAAGAGATGCGTACTGCGGCGAAACGAATTAAATCCGCATACAATGAGGCTTTAGAAGCAGGTGATAAAACCCGTGACCTCGGTGGCGAAATGGGTACGACCGAATTTACCGAAGCTCTCTGCAAAAGAATCGAGTCCGTATGAGTGATGTTCGAGATGTGGTTTATTATATTCACGGGGTTACCCCGCGCAGAAATCCGGCACCTCATTCCGCGATTTATCGCGAATTAAATGAAGGAATTCGGAAATTCAATCCCGAATGGCCAGAGAAATTTGATGGTGCGGAGTGGGGATGGAATCCGGGTGAAGAAACACCCCTAGGCCAAGAACTGCTCAGTCAGGCACAAAACCAACTAGGGAATAGAGTCCTTCCTGAAATAAGTAACGCCAAAGATTTCTCCCTGAATCCCAGTCGGCTCGCGCTAAATCAAATTCGCGAGATTAATTTTTTCGGATTCAGTGACATGTTCTATTACACCTCGGATACAGGGAAAGAGGCGGTTCGATCTGCCATCTGCAAACAACTATTGACGTATTTTGAAAAAGAAACTTCAAAAAACGAAGACCCTATTCGGTTTACATTTTTGGGTCACAGTGCGGGGGCTGTGATCGCTTTCGACTTACTGTTTCACCTTTTTCATCCGACGTCATCGCCCTATAAAGAACATTGTTTTGTGGACCACGAAGCAAAAGAGCAGTCCCTCAAACTTCGTGAGCTTGCACAAACGGGGCAGTTTCAATTACGAAGACTGTATACGTTTGGGAATCCTTTGATAGCCATGGCCATGAGGCATAGTCGCGTGGTAGAAGCTATTGCCGCCGGAGAAAAATTAAATCCAGAACATTATGGTCTGGTGCCCGATGCAACTATACCAGGCCCACGCTGGCTAAACATCTGGGATCTAGACGATCCTTTAGCCTGGCCGGTGGAACCCTTGATGGACACCGGTTCCGAGATGGTAAGCGATGTCTATGTAAATGTCTCCGACTGGATTACCAAGGCACACAATGCGTATTGGAGCTCCAAAGCTGCGCACAAAGCGATTGCGGATAGATGGTAAAGAACCCCGGCTCGGCAATCCCTCTGGAAGGCCTTCGTCCCTCAGTCCAGCTACCAGGTTGTTGGCCGCGGGATGCCATTGATCCGGAGGCCGTGATCGTTCCCCATTTTTTGCGCAAAGACAGGAAGCTGAGGGTCACGTGCCCCCATGACCAACAAAACGTCCTCACTATCCAACTCAACGTTAGTCGGGTAATCCTCTAACAACTGAGCAGTAACTCCTTTAGAGATCAATGCCTCTACAAAAGCTTCGCTATCCACGCCCTTAGGAGCGGTCCCCCCCACATAAAAAACGGGTAAAATCCAAGCTTCACTCTGAGGAGTCAAATGTTCAGCAAAGCCGTCCACGAAGGCTTCGAAATTTTGCTTGAGGGGGGCAAAACCGTGTGGTCTCCACAGAGCAATCAGTTTTCCATTTTCAGGTTGAACCGCTTGAATAGCCGCCGCTATTTTTTCAGGATTGTGCGCGTAATCATCATACACCCGAGGGCCTCTGCCTTCTGGGCTGCATACCTCTAATCGACGCTCGACACCTTTAAAGCTTTGAATCCCTTCTCTGGCCAACACGGGATCACATCCGCAGGCTTCAGCAAGGGCGAGTACCGCAGCCGCATTCCATTGATTATGCGCTCCAGGTAAGCTGACAGGATAAGGTTCGGACAGCTCAACAAGTTCAGCTTGAATTCGTGAATCTCCTTCCAAATAGGTTTTCACTCCCGGTCCACAGATAATCCGATCACTCACCCTGGAGGCAAAGTCTCTAAACAGATCGATGGTATCCTCTAAGGAATGGTGGTCGACAGTAAGAGTGTTGATCAGGGCGATTTTCGGATCAAAGTTCAACAGAGACCGATCGCTCTCATCTACTTCCGTCACCCAGCAGTTTTCAGGAGATGACCAACGAACATTACCAGGAGATTCTGATGATTTCCAGCCGAGGATTCCGCCCCCATTCACCACGTTGGGATCCAGTCCGCAAGCCGCAAGCGTCCAGCCTAGCCAACCCGTGCAGGAAGTTTTCCCACTGGTTCCGGCAATTGCAACTAAGGGCCCCCGACGCGTAAAATCTGCAAGAACTTCCGACCGGTGACGCTCCACGATCCCTCCTTGCTTTGCGGCTAACCGCTCGGGGTTATCCGCTTCGACAGCGGTACTAATCACCAAGGTTTTTGTTTCAGACGTAAGAGCTGATCCATCCTGAGGAACCATCTCCACCCCAAGAGTGCGCAACATTCCGAATACGGGTAGTTCCACACCCTGATCCAGAAACCGATCCGAACCCGTCACCCGATGACCATCATGAGCCAGCAATTGAGCGATCGCATTCATCCCTACTCCGCCGACCCCACTTACATGTACATGTTCTGGGCTCATTTCGTACCTGGGGTAGGTGGTCTGGGGTTTTTAGGAGGAGGCGTCCTCAACTTCGAGTTCGGTTTTGCGGGGGCTCGGGCCTTAGGTTTCGGCGGAGGCGGCGCATGATCCGGATTTACATCCAGTTGAGCCCTAAACCCTCCCCCCTCTTCGATTTGCAATCCAGCGGAATATAACTGCCCTGAAAAATCACCATCCGCATAGATATATAAGGTCCCGTCGAGTTTTGCATTGCCAGAAAATTTCCCATGCAGATGTAAATGTCGACCCTCTATTTGTTTTCCTGGAGTGAGGTTAACCTCAGCCCCTACTTCCAAATCCAAGGTCTTGAGACGAACCCAATCCGGTTTGGCATGCACACCGATGGTGAGTTTATGACAAGCCCTCACTTCCACACCGTCCATATGCCCTTGGAGAACTACGTCATTGGCAGTAATTTTACCACCTTTGAGTCGAGCACCTTTGGAAATGATCACGGTGCCACCTACCTCGATCTCATCTTCCCAATCGCCATCCGGGATTTCAAGATCCTGTAGTTTCATGCGGTGACGACATTGGGTACAAACCCACAGAGCCACTTTGCCAACGATGGAAGACGATACGCCGCATTCCGGACAAATCACTTCACGTTTTGTCGGCATTACGGATCGGCCAATACGACTCCCCGCTCTCGGATCTCCGGTACTTTGGGGCTTGGGCGTCTCTGATTTTTGGCGCAAAGGATCCCCGCGCCCATGCCGCGCCGCTTCTTGAGCAGCACGGATAGCGGTGAAACCATCTACAACCTTAGTTTTTTTAGACGCCACGCAGCGTTACGTGTACTAGATTATTTACGAGGGCTCTGGCCCGGCTGATTCGGATTCTGGCCTTCGCTCTGTGGCGATTTGGGCGCAGCAGACAGTTCATCAATTTTGATGGGTTGACCGGTAGGGTTGACTTCGGATTTACCAACAAACGTCACGCCATCTTCCACAGACAAGCGCTTGGCTTTGATATCACCTAACAACCGAGCCGTAGATTTTAAGGCAATCCGATCTTTGGCTTCAATATTGCCTTGGATGGTTCCGGCCAAGGTAACCGAGTTTACTCGGAGGTTTCCTTTCACACTTCCAGACTTGCCAATGGTGACATCGCCTTGGGAGATGATTTCACCTTCGATCCGGCCTTCGATCTGAATCGATCCGGAGGTTTTAACGGTACCGATGATCTCAACTTCTGATGAGATCAGGGATTGGGATGTTGCATTTGCATCACTCATGATTTTTCCTTTAGGGTTGGGTTATAAAATAAACTGGACCCTCACCATTAGAAAAAAGTGGGAGAAAATGAAACTACTAAGACAGAAAACTGGTACAATTTAGCCTCATAGAATGACCAGATTTCACACAGGGACGACACGGAATACGGACCGCCCCAGACCTAGACGGACAGACACCCTATTTTCGTTTTTGTCAGGGTGGGCTTGTGTTTGCCTATCCCCATCGCGTCCCTGTCTCCTCAAACAAGAAGTTTACTCTGTAAACCAGCTTTTGAGAAATTTTCCATCTTTCTGAATCGCTTTGCCATCGATCCTCAACTCTCCGCCCTTGCGAAGATCTTTGATCATATCCCAATGCAGACCCGATTTATTTTTCCCACCGGTTTCGGTATAGGAAGATCCAAGAGCTAAATGAATAGTTCCACCAATCTTTTCATCAAATAGAATGGTTTTAATAAATTTCTGAATACGGAAATTCGTACCTATCCCTAATTCACCTAAGCGGCGCGCACCGGGGTCCATATCAAGCATCTTAAGGAGGAAATCCTGATTCTTGGTTGCGGTAGCTTCCACTACCTTCCCTTTCGCAAACACCAAACGAATACCATCAATTTCCCGCCCCTGATTGACCACAGGGTAATCATATTCAATGAACCCTTCGGCTGAGCTTTCGATCGGACCCGTAAACACCTCTCCTGAAGGCATATTATGGGTTCCGGCTGAATTAATAAAGGTTCGTCCATCAATGGACATTCTCAGATCCGTCCCTGGGCCCACAATATGAACATCTTTAGCACCCTCTAGTTTTGAAATCAGTTTATCCTGACGTTTCTTGAGATCCTGCCAAGCTTTTACTGGGTGGTCCTCATCCGAAAAAGTAGCAGAATAGACGAAATCCTCGAAATCCCGCAGACTCATTTCCGCATCCTGCGCATAGGCTTCGGTGGGAAAAAGAGTTAAGGTCCATTTCTTTTTCAACAGTTTGTTTTTCAATGGCCGGCTGGCTTTTGCCATACGGGCTTGCAGATCGGGATCTACACCGCTCAGGGAGCGGGTATTTCGACTTGAATAGATGGAGGCGGTTCCCGCGAGTTTGTCCACGATGGCTTTATCAACCGGACTGGATTCATCAAAGTGATGGTCCTGACCTGAGCGAAAGGTATTTTCCGAAGCGCCATCCGGCATCATACGAACGAGAGGCCATGCGCCAGCTTTCAGTAGCTCCTCATGTAGAGCCTCTACCAAAGGTGCAGCCGAAGTAGTGGCGTTAATTGCAAAAGCTTCCCGCGGTTGAGCGTCGAGACAGTATCCCGCCATAGTGCGGGCCAAATTTTGAGTACGTGGATCCATGTCCGAAGATAACGAAATGTTTCTCACCTTCGCAAGTCAAATAGTTAACTGGGAAGAGATTTAACCACCCCTCGGCAATCTCAGGATCAAAAACAGATAAAGATGCCTGCGAAACCTTTTCAATCCGCCAACTGCAAGGGATGGTGATTTAATCCGCAAGGTAAGAGTTCCGCTAGGACAGGATTATCCACGCTCCTTAGTCATCCCGCCCCGGACGCTTCCGGAGCTGTTTGGTTTCTCCACGAACTCTCTTCTTTCCAATACGCTTCGCATTCGCGCGAGCGCTGGGCTTCCGTTTCTGATGGCGAAGTTTCGCACGACGTGCATCACGTGCCTGCTTTGCCTTCTTTCGATCCTCTTCAATTTTATCACACAAGCGCTCACGTGCTTTGAGGCGGTTCAAATGCTGGGATCGACCCTCCGCGCATTTAATTGTATTTCCGGATCTGGCATGGATGAGTTGGACGGCAGATGCTGTTTTATTGACTTTCTGCCCTCCACTCCCACCCGCAAGCACAAAGGACTCCTCTAGGTCTAGTTCGTTAAGACCTAGTTTCTGCATACGCGCTTGCACGCGCTCCCAAGGTGATTCTGATGCTTGCATTTCTTCTTACGTCGCTTACATAGTTACAAATTGCAACCCCGGAATTTCTTTTGACTGATCCATACTCCCCCCTCTTTCTAGCCGCATCCAGTGGCGATCTCGAAACCATTCAAGAACTAAGCTCAGATGCCAGCCAAGAGGACTTGAATAAAGCGCTTGCTGAAGCCGCGGCTCTCAATCATTTTGAGGCGGCGGATGCACTGATTATGGCCGGTGCGGATGCGGATGGGGATTACGACCCCCTCTTTGGCACTGTGCTCTTCCCAGCCTGTGAGTTTATGAATCCGGAGGGCATCGCCTGGTTGATAGAACGAGGAGCCGACCCGGCTCGGGAAGTTATTAGAACCGACGGGCCACGAAATGCGTTGGAGCACCTGTTTCACAGTCACCATCGGTCACCATTAAAATCCCGATGCATTCAATTGTTACTCCAAGCTGGGGCACCCGATCCGGAAGATGCCCAAATGGCTATTCATCTTGGTTCATTACCCCGGCTCAAAAAAGTACTGGACGCAAGACCTGAACTTTTGAACGAGCCTCTTGAAATCAGTTATGGATGGTTTCCTCTGGCAGGAGCGAGCCTCTTACATATGGCGGTAGAGTTTAATCAGGGCGATCTAGTGGAAGAACTCCTCGAGCGAGGCATCCATGTAAATCAGATTGCAGAAGCCATTCCGGGAACAAGTACCACTACTCCGGTATGGCCCACGGACTTGGTTACACTAGGAAGGCAATCTCCGATTTTTCATGCAAAAGGAGACAGCAAGGACATGCTCAAGCTCTTGCTAAAACACGGGGCAGGCCCTTCAGCAGAAGCTCTATTCTTGCGGGATGGCAAAGAAGTTTCGCTTACCCCGCTGGAATTCTTTGAAGAGATTGATAATATTGAATGTAATCTACTTGAAGAAGTCCTGACGCTGAAGACTCTGTAAGGGAGAATGAGTCTCCCGATCCATTTCAACAACAGGCAGGAATCATGCCTTCGGCAGACAAGTGCCTATCTTACGGTAAACGGTTCCCCGCAGCCCGATACAATTCGTACCATTCGGGGCGACTTAGTTTTATATCACACGCCTGACACATGTCTTTAATTCGTTGAGGGTTCATACTGCCTAGAATAGGTTGCATACCTGCTGGATGTCGAAGTAACCAGGCTATCGCGACTGCGGATACCGGGACATTTCGCTCTTTTGCGATTCGGGTCAGCACTTCAGTTAACTCGGTATAATCAGGGTGATCCAAGAAAACCCCACCGAAAAATCCTGCTTGCAAGGGTGACCAAGGCTGAATGGTGATTTTATGAAGCTGACAATAATCTAGGATTCCATTATCTCGATCCATCGCTGGCTCATCCGCCATGTTTACATTCAGTCCATGATCAATCATAGGGGTATGAGCGATACTGAATTGTAATTGGTTCGCAACCAAGGGTACATCCAAGGCATTCTGTAAAAAAGCGATTTGGCTTGGGTTTTGATTGCTTACTCCGAAATGCCTGACCTTCCCGCTGGATTTCAATTCAGAAAAGGCAGCTGCGATTTCATGGGGTTCCATCAGTGCATCCGGGCGGTGAAGCAGCAAAGCATCCAGATAATCTGTTTGTAGACGATCCAGAATCCCATCTACCGACAGCAAAATATGCTCCTTAGAGAAATCAAAATGGTTAGGGCGTATCCCGCATTTGGATTGTAAATACATATCTTCGCGGTTGATTTTCAATTGCGAAAGAGCGGCGGAAAATACCTCTTCTGAGGTACCTCCTCCGTAAATGTCTGCATGATCGAAAAAGTTTATTCCGCAGTCTAAGGCGGCATGGATCACATCGACCGCTTCGGCAATCGGTAGCTCCGACATTCTCATGCAACCCATAGAGAGGGCTGATACGTCCAACTTACTTTTACCTAGAGGAATGAGTTTCATATTTTACGTTGTAGCTGAGGTTTCAAAGGAGTAAGATCGATCACATACGCAGCCCCCCTTCTACAAGAACAAATCAATCCTATCCTTAAAAGAGCTTATCATGAAAACGAGATCCTCTCTACTAGTCTTTCCCTTGGTCCTATTTTTAGGAAGTTCCATCAGTCTTCTCGTAGGAGAGGGTATTCGCACCTGGAATGATATCTATGGTCGCAGCTTTGAAGCAGAAATCATTTCGACCACCCCCGGGGTCGTTCGTTTAAAAAATCAGGAAGGAAAAGAGATCGATTTTCAAACGACTCACCTTCAAGCATCGGATCAAGGGATCGTTAGGGCGTGGGAGCAGGCGAAGGTCAATGCCAGTAAACCTTCGGAATTTGTGACGGAATTTGAAAAAGATCTGGTCATTCGTGAAAATGAAAAAGTTAAGTCTTACGAACCCACTGATTTAGCCCAAATTAAATACTTTGCGTTTTACATGTCAGCATCCTGGTGCCCGCCTTGCAAAAAATTCACGCCCAAACTTGTCGATTTTTATAATCGCCTGAAACCAGATCATCCTGAATTTGAACTCATTTTTGTAAGTAGCGACTCAAATGAAGATTCGATGGAAGCGTATATGAAGAGTTACAAAATGCCTTGGCCCTCGTTTGAATTTGATAAACACAAAGACCTAGTTCGTTCCTTCGGGGGAGGCATTCCTTGCCTTGTTGTAACCGATGCCAATGGGAAAAAACTATTCGACAGCTACACGAAAGATAAAAAATATATAGGGCCCAGCACTGTAATGAGGGAGATAGAAACCCTCTTAAAAAACTAACCGTTAAGGCTACCTTCACTTAACTAAACCCTTTATTTTACGATTAAGGTACGTCGGGCTTTACCACTCGTTATGCTAGGGCACTCTGCTATCGGCCATGACGGGCAAAGCTTAGAGACAGGGAATCATCGCGATGCCGGTGAGGTTCGGCGAGCCACAGAACTTCAAAAACGGGTTGCTTCAGCAGATGGAACCGTCTTGGGGGCTCTTCGCCCCCCTTATCATGCAAAGGATGGGATGTTGCGGAGATATGCCCTCCTACGCACAGAAGGTTTCTGTTCCATCCAACCCAAGCTTAGCCGCGTTTTATCCATCGACAAATTCTAAGGGAAGAACAGCTATTTCCAGAAAACCACTTCGGTGGATACGTCCAAACCTTTCTGCGATAACGGCTTTAACCCCTAAGAAGAACTATTTTCATATCAGACTTCTACCGTAGAAACGGTCCCGCAGGTTGCAGGACCGGTGGTTATTTCCTTCCCTAACACGGAAAAGAATCAAAACCCAAGATCTACCTTCAGTACGAAAGCAGATGACCTGACATAGGCATCGTGCTCATGCTTTTAGTAGGTGGCGCAAATTTTGTTAGTTTAATGCCAACCACAGCTTTTTCGTATTCCTCTAACGTGGGGGTTCTTCCGAGAATAGCGGACAACACGACGACAGGCGTTGAGGCGAGTAATGATTCACCTCTCTTTCGTTTTGAATCCGCCACAACCCGACCTTGAAACAGACGTGTAGATGTCGCGAGAACGGTATCTCCTTTTGCAGCCTTCTCTTGGTTTCCCATGCAGAGGTTGCAACCGGGCCGTTCAAGATACATCACGTTCTCGTATTCGGTACGCGCGGCAGCCTTAGGAGCTACATCATCGAATTCAAATCCGGAGTACTTTTGCAAGACATCCCAATCGCCCTCCACTTTGAGCTCATCAATAATATTGTATGTGGGCGCAGCAACGATCAAGGGTGCTTTAAATTCAACCTTCCCGCTTTGCTCCTCTAGGTTGCGCAACATTTGTGCCACGATCTTGAGGTCACCTTTGTGAACCATACAGGAACCCACAAATCCTAGATCAACGTGCTTCTCGCCTTTGTAGAAGGAGAGAGGTCGAATAGTATCATGGGTGTAGCGTTTAGACACATCTTCATTTTGAACGTCAGGATCAGCGATCATGGGTTCAGATATGACATCTAAATCCACCTCAAATTCTGCAAAATACTTCGCGTTCTCATCAGGAGCCAACGCAGGGTTTTCACCTGAACGAATTTCAGAGATCCGCCGATCCGCGATATCAATAAGGCCTTGCAGGACGTTCTTTTCGTTGTCCATGCCCTTGCTGATCATAATCGTAATTCGGCTCTTGGAAATTTCGAGCGACTGGATGAGGGTTTCACCTTGGGATATGCAGATTGATGCCTTGGCCTTCATCTCCGCCGTCCAATCCGTGAATGTAAACGCTTGGTCGGCAAGCAGGGTCCCAATGTGAACCTCGATGATTCGGCCCTGAAATATATTATCGCCGCCAAATTTCTGAAGCATTTGATATTGGGTAGCGTGAACGACATCACGAAAATCCATGTGATCTTGCATTTTACCTTTAAACGTAACCTTCACAGATTCAGGAATAGGCATGGTGGCTTCACCTGTAGCGAGGGCAAGCGCGACGGTTCCTGAATCAGCACCAAACGCAACGCCCTTGGACATACGGGTATGAGAGTCTCCACCAATAATAATGGACCAATCGTCTACGGTAATGTCGTTGAGTACCTTGTGAATCACATCTGTCATCGCGTTATATCCACCCATAGGATCACGCGCCGTTATAAGACCAAAATTATACATGAACGTCATGAGTTTGGGAATATTCTGACGAGCTTTAGCATCCCAAACGGACGCCGTATGACAACCGGACTGGTAAGCACCGTCGACGATGGGCGAAATGACGGTGGCAGCCATCATCTCCAATTCTTGCGAAGTCATCAAGCCGGTTGTATCTTGCGAACCGACAATATTAACTTCGAGGCGTACGTCTGACCCTGCATGCAATACTTTTCCGGGCGTCGTGCCCACCGCATTGCGGTTAAAGATTTTTTCTACGGCAGTGAGTCCTTGCCCTTCGTGAGAAATTTCTTTGGAGGGCGCAAAAACCGGGGGAATATCGATGCCCAAGATTTTCGCAGCAATGGTCTGAAGTTTTTTACCGAAAACAACGGCATACGAACCACCGGCTTTCATGAATTCGACGTCCTGAGGCGTCATGGCACTCGAAATGTCAATGAGCTCTTGGTCGCCGTTGTAGAGTTTCTTTTCTTTGGTATTGATCGTGAGGACGGTGCCTGTGGCAACAGAGTAGGCTTCTTCAAGAATAGCGTCACCATTTTCATCGCGCAAGGGATTGCCTTCGGCATCCAACGTTCTCACCCAGTTCTTAAGATCGATACCAATACCTCCGGTCACGCCAACGGTAGTGAGGAAAATAGGCGAAATGCCATTGGTCCCGGCAATCATCGGAGCAATATTGATAAAAGGGACATAGGGACTGGCTTGTTTGCCGGTCCAAAGTGCCACATTGTTCACCCCCGACATTCTTGAGGATCCCACGCCCATTGTGCCCTTTTCAGCAACCAGCATGATTCTCTTGTCAGGATGCTTTTTCTGCAAAGCGACGAGATCGGCTTGCGCTTGGGTGCTGATAAAACATTTTCCATGTAGTTCACGGTCCGATCGGGAATGAGCATCACTCCCGGGAGACAGTAAATCCGTGGAGATATCCCCCACACCAGCAATATAAGTGACGACCTTGATTTCTTCATCAATATCAGGGAGTTTCGTAAAGAACTCGGCCTGTGCGTAGCTTTCAATGAGTTCTTTCGCAATTTCATTACCGGCTTTGAGTGCCTGTTCCAAACGCTCGGTGTCCGCTTCATAAAGAAAGACCTGTGTTTTGAGGACTTCTAATGCTTGTTTTGCATGTGAAGGATCGTCGGCTAGAGCTAGGTCGATGAGCACATCGATCGAAGCCCCCCCTTTCATGTGTGACAACTGCTCAAAGGCAAAGGCTGGGGTGATTTCTTCTACGTGGTGCTCACCCAGAATAATCTCCTTCAGAAATTTCGCTTTCACACCGGCAGCACTCGTAGTTCCGGGTAAGGTGTTATAAATGAAAAATTGGAGAGCATCTTCCCGGTATACATCATCCTTAGGCTTAATATGCTCAATAATTGCGCTTAGCAGCTGAGCGTCATCAATAGGCTGTGGATGAAGTCCTTGCGTTTTCCGTTCTTCAATCTCTTTCAGGTACTCTTCATAAATGTTCATGATTCGATTCTTCTCAGTTTATAAATGTTAAATCTAAATGGCTTAGCTTTTCGTGAAGCATGCATCCTGTCCGTTGTAATATCCAGTAAAATTATTTTGGCAACTGATTCTTACATCGCCTCTTAATTCATGAGAAACAAACAACACGGTCGTGTCCTCAGAAAAGACGACTGATTTCTCCGCAGTGGAGGTGAGAGGCGTAATCTAGATCGATAGGAAAACTATAGGGGTAAGATGATTGGGAGTCAAGATGAAGCATGGCCCGCTTGAGCCCATCAAAGGGGTTATGGAGCCGTCATTGGATCAAAAAGATGAATTCGCGACAAATTTCTATTGGCAAGACCCGATTCTTCTGCCTAATGTTTATACTATCTATTTAAACCCATTATTATCGGAGATTGATATGTTCCAACTTAAACGGCTGTTGCCCTTCATCTTTTCAGGAATGTTTTTGAGCGCAGTTTATGCGGATTCACAAAGAACCAACTTTAGTGTGGAAAATCAGTTTCCTCGTTGGGAACAGATTGAAACTGGCCTCGATTACACGGGGTACGAGTTGGATGACGATTCGTTTCTCCCAGATAGGAGTGTTACGTCTCTCTACTTGCGTTATGGTCTGCTTGATAATTTGTCTGTACAGCTCGACGTTCCCTTTGTTGGCTTGGATTTACCAAATGGCAATGACGAGTCCGGTATCGGTGATTTGAAAGTAGCATTTCAACTCCGCACCTTTGAAGACATCTTCGGTTACCCCTACTTTATCCCCCATGTTTCATTCACCATTCCAACGGGTGACGAGGACAAAGGGTTAGGGGTTGATGGTACCGAAGTACAAATTGGTATGTCATATGGTTCAACCATCAACGATTCAATTAACTGGGTCTTAGACGTTAGTTATCGAATCAATCCCGAAGAGGAAAATCAATTCGTGATTGGCCACTCGTATGTTTGGAGTATTTCGGAAGACTTCGCACTGGTTACTGAACTACTATACGAAGAAGCCATTGATGAAGCGGAAGATAGCCAAGTCCTCGTTGCAGGTGGATTCTCTTATGATTGGACAGAAAGCCTTCAATTAGATGCTAGTGTGGGTGGCGGTATCACTGGCCCCATAAATGTATATGGTGAAGCAGGATTCAGCTACAGTTTCTAAACGGCATTCATGCTTGTCACACAACCCCGCTTGTCAGCGGGGTTTTTTGTTTGGTTAGTTGCTCAAAGAATCATAAACCTCTTGGATCTGTTTGAAAAAACGAGCCAAGCCAAATTTCTCCTCAATCAGAGCTGCAGCCTTCTCCCCGCGAGTGGTTGAATCCGATGTTAGAGCCTCAAATAGGGATTGAGCCATGGATAGTGGATCTAATTCACATAACCATGAGGTGGATTCGTCTAAAATTTGGGTGTGAGTAGGTAATCGAGTAGCCACGATCGCTTTGCCCGTCTGCATGTACCCGTAAAGTTTCAGGGCAGTATTTTCCCCTTTCACTCTAGGGCTCACTAATACCTCTGCTAAGGTCATACAGGCCGGCATTTTCTCCATAGGCAAAGCCCCAGTGAAAAAGATTTGATTCTTCAATCCAAGAGCGACGACCTGTTCCTCGAGAATTTTGCGGTGTCGATCTTCCCCTCCTACAATCACCAAAACGGCATCCTCTCGTTTCTTACGAAGTTCTGCCATAGCCTCCACCAGTAAAGGAATTCCTTGATAAGCTTCCAAATTTCCGGTGTAAACGACACAGGGACGATCGCCTAAACCTAATTGTTCCCTGAGCGCCTCTGCGCCCTCAGTATCCGGGAAAAATGACTCCTCTAGAGGGGCATCTTCAATTTGTACCACCGAAGCTTCAGGGGCCAACCGCTTAGCCGAATCGGTCAAGGCCTGACAGACCGTGATTACACAGCTGGCCTTATTTAACGCTTTTTTCTCCATCCATTCAACCCCTTTCAAAAGAGGTTTCCACTTTATAAACCCCGAATAGGAAAGCTGATCAGAGATGAAGGAATCCATATCATAGATATAGGGAATTTTCTTTAAACGGGCGATCGGCGCGGTAAAAAAAACGGCTTCCTCTACCGAATGGACTACATCATACGTTCCGCAAAGAAGTAGCCATGTGGACCTACATGCCATCAAAGCGTCTAAAGGGAATTTTGCGGGGGATGGCCCAACCTTAATGTCTTTAATTCCCAGAACGCCTGGTGATCGCAAAATCCGAAGCCCTGGCAGTCGTAAGTCTTCCCCAAACGGGTAACAGAGGAAATCCACGTCATGCCCTGCATCCGACAGAGCTTTGAGTACATTTCGGATATTGATCGGTGTACCTCGAACTCGGAAAAAAGGTTGGGGTGAAACTAAAAGAATTCTCATGACTGAACCTTAAATCGGGTAAAACCATCTGTCACTCGAAATCAAGCGTAGGTTAAATCTGCTGAAATCGTAGAGGATCGCTGTTGACAGTTTGAAATCGAAGGTTTTATATACTTCGAGCTATTATTTATGATCTTAGGAGCTCCTCGTATATGAAATCGACTTTGGTGAAAATTTTTCTCGTTCTGAACTTAATCCTTTGTGCTGTGGTACTTGGATTCAGTTTCAAAACCTTTTCAGACCGTGAAATCGTCAAAGCCCGTACGGTGATTCATCGTGAAAGTATTCAAAAGATTGCAGAAAACCTCGATTGGGGTGAGGAAGTAAGCGGGGAAGATGCCACAGATCGAAAGACCGGAGGCTTCACACTTCCTGATCCTCAACATCTGGATGACATCACATCTTTTTCGGCAAAACTCGAGGAACTTTCCGAGTTAGCCACACAGAGAGTCGCACAATTAAGTCTGAAATACGATGAATTGATTCAAACTCAGAGTGACCTTGAAGTAGTTCAGATCGAGCTGGATGGGGAAATTGCAGATTTAGCCTCTACACGCAGTCAAGTAGCCACTTTAGAAAGCTCCGTTTCCGATGGGAAAAAAACCATACGTAACAGTGGAACAGAAACCGCATCTTTAGAACGTGAAAGTAATGCCCTTCAACAACAACTTGATGGCATTGATAGACAAATGACGGATCAGCAAACCTTGATCTCACAGGTTTCAACGGAATTAGATCTACGTACAGGTGAACGAGACCGGATTGAAGAACTGCTTGAAGCCTGCCGTCGTCCGGTTGTAGAGGACGGTGGAACAGATAATGAATGGCATCAGAAAACAGCCCGCATCTTGGCCGTCGAACCCGAATGGAACTACGTGGTGATTAATCGTGGTGAGGTTGACGTATTGCCGATGTTCCTTGAAGCATTCGTACATCGTGACGATCAATTTATTGGTAAAATTCGGGTGATGCAAGTTGAAAATACCGTATCACTAGCAGAAGTCGTTCCCGAATCATTGACTCCGGGCCTGAGTATCGAAGCTGGCGATACCATCTTCTTTTAATCATTTTTTTTATTTTCAGGATAACGGACACAGGAGATAGGCGAGTATGAGTAAAGCACTAAAAAGCATCGTAGTAGTAAACTTGTTATTGAGTCTAGGAGTGATCGCTTTGGGCGTACTATCATTTTCCAGCCGACAGGTTCTGAAAGCAGAAGCCGTTGAGTTAGAAAAAACCGTTTCAAAAATCTCACAAGATCTTCAATGGGGTACGGAAGTTGCATGGGAGCAGACCGAAGAGAAAAAAACGAATCCCTTTTCTTTTTCACAGCCCTCTTCCCCAGATGGTTTGAGTGATCTAGATACAGACTTAGACGATCTTAACCGCTTTGCGACCCAACGCCAAGCACAGTTGATCCAACGTAGTACCGAGCTTACCTCTACAAAAAATACCTTAGCGGACACTCAAGATGTTCTAGCCACTCGTAAACGCGAGTTGACAGCAGCCAAGACTCAAGAGAAACAGTTAAAAGTAGAGCTTGAAAAAACGAGTGCGAAAGTATCCGAGGTTACCGCAAAAATTTCTGAACTTAAGAGCGCAAAAGTTTCTAAAGAAAACCAAATTACTACTAAGAATGATGCATTAACTGATTTGAACAATGAGCTCGCGTCTCTAGAAATTGATTTGGAAACTCGAGTTCAGGAAAGAGATAACGCTCAAGCAAATTACGAACGTTGCCGTATGAGTGCTGCTGGAGACCAAGAAAGTGGTGGCGGTTCTGCCCGAGGTAAGAAAGGGCTCGTACTCGCGGTGAATCAGGATTGGCAATACGTGGTTATGGATAAAGGTGATGCTGAAATCACGATAGACACTTCAGCTTTTGTTCATCGTGGAAAAGAATTAGTCGGAAAATTACAAGTGGTTCGGATAGAAAACGAATTGGCCATAGCCAAAATTATCACCGAAAGTGTAACTCCCGGGGATACCATCAAACCTGGTGATACTCTCTTCTTCTAGAGAATCTATCATCACTCCTAGAGCCATCCGTTTGTCCGTTGTGACACGGATGGCTTTTTATTTTTCAGCTTTTGATCAAGCTATGCTAGTGTAGCTTTATGCAGGAAAGATCCAAAAGAATGCTGGAAGCGGGATGGGTGCTACAGGCTCTCTCCGAAAAGAAGTGGTTGGCTACAAGTCCAAGGAATCTGCTTTTTTACTGGGAGGGTAATAAGTGGAAACCGAGCGAGCACGAAATGATTCATGAACTCGAACAAACCGAAAACGATATTCTGCTTGGAAGATACAGTCCTTTCGTAGGTACCAGTCGCTTGACCGCCCCCGTTGACATAAAAATGCCAGGGCTCTTAACTCAATGGTTGATTCAACAAGACCAAATTAAAGGCCACTCCATTTTAAGGGTACGGGTCAATCTGGATCCTGCTGGTGATGAAAAACTTTATGAGGCCGGAGCCAGACGAGTAGAAACCTTATTGCAACCTTGGCCCGAAGCACCGGATAACCAGCGACATATTCCTTTTCACCTACTCATTTGTGAACATGTTGCAGATGTGATTCCCCAAAAAGATCGGTCCGTAATTCTTCCCCGACTGACAAGTCATCTGGCATCGGAAGCTAATGCCTATTTTAGTTTTTACCAAATGGATGCCCTTCCACTTACTCGTCCACACCACTCTTTCGGGGATGGGTATATTTTCGAACACGGACTTCACAAGGTGTTCATGAAACCTTCCCTGCCGGGCTTGTGCGCCGGTGGAGTACAAAAACTAGTGGGAGGATTTGCAGAAGAGGTGAATGTGCTCTATAACGAAATCTTTTGCCGATGGTCCCCCTATGCAGGTTAAATCCCTTTTTATCAGTATCTTTCTACTTTGTAGGTTTGGCTATGCCGAAACCTGGCAGTTTGAAGGGGATGCCGTGAATGATTTAGGACGTATGACCCGAGAGGCTTTATTTTCCAACTGGCCACCCAAATCGCTACCTGAAGGATCTTCGCCTCAGATGAATGGGCAATTTGTGATGTATAGGCATGAAGGCCTTACCTATTTTTTCGGGCCGTACGTGACCAAGGATGCGGGCAAGAGGGCTGAAGAAGCTTTATTAACTTTAAGGAAACAACTTATTACCATAGATCCAAAGTTTGAGACCAGTGTGGTGGATCAAGTAGAAAGCTCAAATCAGCAAACATCGGATTCCATCACCTCTTCTCCGCCAAATCCTCCAGCGTCGTCCTCCAAACCTGAAAAGGATCCCGAAGCGCCTTCCTCACCGGTGAACGCACCTCCTTCTTCACCAGCATCACCGGAAGAAGAATCATCCTCTACGGAACCAAAGCAAACCGGATCGTCCGAATCACCTTCGGACATTCCCCCTACTAGCCCACCTGCAGGGAACCCATCTTCTTCTCCGGAAGAAGAGACGGATACCGAAGAAAGTCCCTCAGAAACCTTGCCTCAAAATGGAGAGCAAGCTGAGCAAGAGGAAAAAAGCGAAGCGATAGAGGCAGGTGAACCCTCAACCACTTCGGCACAAGAAAACGAAACATCCGAATCATCGGGGGCATCCGAAGCAGGAGAATCTGGGCCCGAAAAGACGCCAGAGAATAAAGAGGCCGAAACGCCCCCTGAATCAGGATCGCAATCACCTAAGGAAGAATCGTCTCCGTCGGAACCAGCAGCACCGGAACCAGAAACGGCAGAACAGAAAGCCGAGAATTTATCTAAACAGACTGAAGAAGAAGAATCCAACCCTGAAAATACTCCTGAGCAGGGATCCGAAGAGTCCGAGCCAGAAGAATCTGAATCCACACCCGAAGCCACCCCCTCTTCCGAACCAACAGCTGAGCCCACACCGACGCCTATTCCCACACCGACGCCTATTCCCGCTCCACGGCCCACCGCAATTCCTACAGCGCCACCACCACCAAAAGCTACGCCTACCCCCAAGCTCACATCCGTTCCCACCGAAATCCTGGTACCTACGGTATCAGTAACCGCCGCCCCGATTCCAATCGTTGTAGATACGCCCGAGAGCAAAACGGAACAATCCTCAGCAAACTCACTAGGCTTTTGGTTAGGAAGCCTGGCCATTATCTTACTGGCGGCCCTGGGGTTCCTGAAAACCTCTCAACGACCTTGAAGGTGCTTTAGGACATACGGGATGGCCTCCACAATGTCTTCAGCTATCATTCCTGACAGGCCTTTACGTTGGGCCGCAAGGTCCCCAGCTCGACCATGAAGGAATACGGCTAGGGACAAGGCCTTATCTCTCCTAACTCCTTGCGCAAGTAGACTACCTAATAACCCGGTCAGAACATCCCCACTTCCTCCAGTAGCCATACCCGGATTACCATTTAGATTAATCCAAGCCCTTCCATTCTTATCTTTCATGCGGCTACGGGTACCTTTCAGGAGAACCCTTGCATTAAAGTGTTTACTAGCGGTGGTAACCGATTCACTACGGTTCGTTTGCACCTCAGGAATGGATCGTCGGAGCAATCGTGCCATCTCGCCGGGATGTGGGGTTAACCACAAGGATGAATTCGTTGACCGCTGTTCCTCAGGCATGCTTGCAAAAAGATTCAACGCATCTGCATCCAGTACTAGTTGAAGTTGGCTCTCTTGTAATATGCGTTGCACCAGACCATAACTATCCACATTTACCCTCAATCCAGGTCCCACAGCGACGGTTTTATAGTTCGAAAAATCAATTCCTTGAGCCGAGAGGCTCATAAATTTCCCCTGTTTGCCGGGTAAGACCATGGCCTCTTTTACCGCAGCGTCCACAACTTGTGCACAACTAAACGGAGTCAGTACGGTCACCAAGCCGCATCCACTTTTAAGTGCGGCTTGTGCAGATAACGAAATAGCTCCGGTCATTCCAGGGCTTCCGCCTACAAGTAAAAGGTGGCCCCGAGTTCCTTTATGACTGTCCCTACAAAATTCTTTCAGGAGGGATCGGGCTTCCTCATCCGACACGACCTGTTCTCCGTCTCCATCGGCATATTTCTCTAGTCGTTCAGGCGGGTAGCCTAAGTCCAGTACCGATATGGAGCCCGTCCACCTATCCGAATGATCAAAAGCAAAACCTGATTTCGGAGCTCCTAGGGTCAAGGTATGATCGGCTTGAACGCAACAGGAGGAGTCAAAGGGATGGCCACTATCCGGATCGAGACCACTGGGCAAGTCGATGGACCAAACTTGGTGAGTCGCCCGATGAGTTCGGATAAATCGGATGGCATCTGAAACAGCTCCTCTTGGCGCCTCTTTTGACCCCGTGCCCAAGAGCGCATCCACCAACCAAACGTTTGGTGGTAAATACACCTCGGCTTCCTCCCAGCTTGAGGGGGTCGAATGTTCTTTTATTGGGACCTCAGCGGCTTTTGCACGAACAAAAAAGATTTTTGCATCGCCTTTGAGTTTATCTTCTGGAGTCGTCAACCATATCGCAACTCGCCACCCTTGCTGGTGAAGAAGCAGAGCTAATCCGAATCCATCTCCTCCATTATTTCCCGGACCGCAAAGCACAACCACTGAACGAGTTTGATAGTCGGCCATGAATAGTAGTTCCCCAGCTAATTTACGGCAGGCCCTCCCCATTAGAAGTTCTCCGGATATACCGGACGCTATGGTCTCTTCATCCAGAGCTTGCATCGAATGCGATTTGAAAAAGTTCATAAAGAAAATTAACACGTATTAGATCTGGATCAACTGAAAATTGAACTAGTAAAACGATTGAATTTTCAATTTTTATACCACAAATATTCTTTATGAATCATTATCAAATCAATTTACGAAGTATAAGCAATCAAGCACCACGAAATCCACTCGAAGCCTTAGTGGAGGCGCAATCGACACCGAAAAGCACGCGTTCCCCTTTGGCGGCTGTAGAAGCGCAGCTGGAAGTAATTTCTACTTTAGGAATAGAGCTTTTACACATTATGCCCCCTTTTGTGATGGGCCAACTAGCACGAAAAGGAATTGGCTCACCTTATGCGGTTGCCGATTATGGAAACATCGATCCGGAATTTGGCACCAAAACCGAATGGTTTAACTTGGTGCGAAGAGCGCATGCCTTGGGAATGAAAATCATTCTCGGTTTTATGCCCAATCATACTGCGCGGGACCATGTGTGGATCGGAGAGGATCCTGAAAATTATGTGAAAGATGAGGAGGGCCTGCCCGGTTTTGACTTCGATTGGACTGACACCGCTAAACTTAATTATGCCCATCCTCCACTACGAAGACGTGTAACGGATATTCTGCTTTACTGGTTAAAAGGAATCGATGGGACTAGTGGAGTGGACGGATACCGGATGGATATGGCACATATGATCAATGATCTCGGATATTGGAATGAGGCCATCCCAGAACTTGAACAAGCAACAGACCGTCCTCTACTCCTCATGGCCGAATGCTACGGCTTAGAACGAAACCTTGATTTATTCCATCGAGGATTTCATTCCGCTTATGATGATGATTTTTATAAGATCGCCCAGTATGGATACGCCCGAGATGGCCAAGGCAACAGTCGTCTCCTACTCGATCCTGAAGCGGAACATAATGGCGACTTTGCCCCCCGTTTAGCCGACTGGAAACGTGGAGGCATCGCCTCAGTTGTGCATGGACTGATTGAGGAGTACCAAAAGCGCGCGCCGCAAAATCTTTTAGCCCGCTACATGGACAACCACGACGAAGGTCGGGGTATTTACCGTTTCGGTCCGCAAGCCTCCCGGGTAATGATGGATCTCGCCGCCTGCATGCCACAAACGATTCTGTTCACTTTAGCCGGCCAGGAAGCAGGAGCCATGAATCGTCCACCTATTCACGAATATTTTACGATCTGTGATAAAGGCTTCCGCCTCATCGACGGAGATCACATTCGGAATGTGGAAGGGATCGAATTCGAAGGCAATCAATTTTTCCGAACCTCGGAAGAGAGGGGCTTGGCCATTTCCGAAGCACGGAAACGTTTTGAACTAAGGAAAGAGTACACCTCCCTATGCGAGGGCTCCTGGCAGGCGCTAGAAGTAGATGAGGATGCGCCTGAAGCAGACAAAACGGTTGTAGCTTTTACTCGAGAAGTAGCAGGAGAAACCTTGCACTGCCTGTTTAACCTTGGGCATGAGAACCGTCGCCTTAAGAAGCGAGTGGATGGAGAACGAATATACGGTGAAGCGGGAGCGGAACAGGTCCCAGCGTTTTCCTGCGTCATTTTTCAGGCTCAAAACACTGCGTAAAAAGTCATGTGGGTTTATCATCTATACTTGCGGACGAAAAAAAAGACCTAGCCCGGGGATGGGTACATGTTCTTTAAAATTGGATAAGGAATGGCAGCAGGGAGCACAGGAGGGCTCATTGATCTATAACGCTGGAAGGGTTGGTTTTCTTATCGTTTTTTTTGCTGGTAAAATCGACGTTCGTTGGCCTTAGGTTTTTACTATACAAAAATCGTCGGGGGCTATGGCGGATATCCATATCCTACTCTCAGTAGGTTTGGGCAGGTTGCATAAGTCAACTAGGCAGGAAAATATAGATTGCCGCTGTCCTCTTTTTTATTAACTGACCCCTTTATTTAATCCTTTTACCGGATTTAGCATGAGTGCGTCAACTACCGTTGCTAAGGCTCCCTCCAAATGATCCTCACCTGAATCGCTAACTACGATTTGTAGCGACTCGGCCATAATGGAGAGCGTCTGCCTCTGAACCGCTTCGCTAATAGAAGATTCGACTAGGCTCATTAGCTTACCCAAGCGACCGCCAATAATCAAAACGGAAGGATTAACTGTTTGAACCAAAGGCGATACCCCCAAGCCCACTTGTAAAGCTACGGATTCCAGAACGTTTAAAATTCTCTCATCCCCACTCTTCGCCTGAGCGTAGATCCCATCCACCCAATCTCTACTCGATTCCATCTCTTTCGGCATCTCAACGCCTTCCGTGACTAACTTAGACCTGACCGCAAGCGCACCAATTTCCGTCACCCAACACCCAAATTTTCCGCAACTACACCGCAACTGATTCTCCGCAAAAAAAGTATGCCCGACCTGACCAGCAAAGCCCTGCTCACCGCGCAACAAAACGCCATCCACAAAAATGCCAGCCGCCAAACCCACACCTATACTCAAGTAAATCAGGTTTTTCGCCCCGGGTCGTGGACCAAAGTGATGGGCCCATATCGCACCCGCATGGGCTTCATTTTCGACATAGACCGGCACGTCAAAGCGAGATTCCCATAACGTCTTCAGACGCACATTCTCCCAATGCGAAGTAGGGCCATAGGCTAATTGACCCAATTTCCAGTCGACCATACCGGCACAAGCGACGCAGATCCCAAAACAATCTAAATTTCTCGCCTTCCCTACTTTTAAGGCACGATCAATTAACTGAGACACGATAGCCAAACTTTCTTCGGAAGAGGCGCTCACCGATAGAGGGATACTCTCTCTGTAGATCACGTCCTTCCCCAGATTCGCGAGCACCACGGATACGAGATCCAAGTCCAAATCGACCGCTAACATACATCCGAAATTCGCATTAAAATTCAATAACAGTCCGGGGCGGCCAGCCCCCTTTGTATCATACTCGGTTTCATGTACCAATGAGCCCTCGATCAACTCCGCTACGATATTCGAGACCGTCGCACGCGTTAAACCTAGTTTAGAAGCAATATTTGCACGCGATTGCACGCCATTCACCCGCAATTGGTTTAAGACACTTACTACGTTTAAACGACGGATATCCCTGTGGTCATATTTTTGTTTATCCAACATACTATTAACTTAGAGCATTTTATTTCTTGCTAAAGCCTCAAATGATATTTATTTTGTTTATCATCTATACAAATACAAACTAGTTAGCATCTTTTACTAAACATAGGATAAATTAGTATGACTCTACCCTTAAATACTTCACGCCGTGACTTCCTCAAAATGTCAGTTGCCTTTGGCGGCTTCATGCTTTTACCCTCCCATATTGCACTGGGTAATCAATCGAGCACGGGGCGCGCACCCAGCGAGAAAGTAAACCTCGCCGTCATCGGCATCGGTAACCAAGGCGAACGCGATCTCAAGAATCTGGCGCGCTCCGGTCACTGTAACGTCGTTGCGCTATGTGATGTCGACTTACGTGGGGCGCACACTCAAGCTTCCCAACAGGCACACCCAAACGCGCGCACCTTCGTGGATTTTCGTAAAATGTTCGATGCGATAGCCGACGACATCGATGCCGTGCTGATCGCCACCCCGGACCATTCCCACTTTTCGGCTACCATGCTAGCTATGTCCCTCGGAAAGCATGTTTATGTCGAAAAGCCACTCGCCCACACCTTCGGACAATGCGAACGCATGATGGACCTCGCCGCTCGGAGTGGCGTCGTCACTCAAATGGGCAACCAAGGCCATTCCGGCGCTAACTACTTCCAATTTAAAGCATGGGCCGAAGCGGGGATCATTAAAGACATCACCCGCATCACCGCACATATGAATAATCCTCGCCGCTGGCACGGCTGGGGTAAAGACGTCACCGGATATCCCAGCAATCCTCTGCCCCAAGGGCTCGACTGGGAGCAGTGGCTCGACACAGCAGCGGCAACACATCCTTACAGTGATAAACTGCACCCACAAGAGTGGCGCAGTTGGTTCGACTATGGCAGCGGGGCTTTCGGCGACTGGGGCCCACATATTCTTGACACCTGCCACCGTTTCCTTGAGCTAGGCCTGCCCGAAACCATTACCGCGGTGAAACGTGAAGGCTCTAACGATTTTATCTTCCCACAAGCAAACACCACCCGTTTCAACTTTCCTGCTCGCTCCACGATGCCTGCCTGTGAAGTCACCTGGTATGATGGCCGCAAAAACCAACCCGAACTCGAAGCGGAATATTGCGATCCTAAGACCAACAAGGAGACCGGGGAAACCACCCTAAACCCAACCCGACTAAAAGACCCCGGTAAAGTCCTCTATAGCAAGGATCTTGTCTTTGTAGGAGGCAGCCACGCGAGTCCGTTAACTATTGTCCCCCGTGAGAAATTTATGGATATGCGAAAATCGCTCCCCAAGTTTTCACAAAAGAACTCGAATCACTACGCCAACTTCCTCCTCGCCTGTAAGGGGGAAGAAGAAACCCGCTCGCCATTCAGCATCGGCGGCCCCCTCAACCAGGTCTTTAACCTCGGCGTACTCTCACAACGCTTCGGCGGCGAAATCAAGTTCGACCGTACCACCAAGCAGATCACCAACAACAAGGTGGCTCAAGCGTTCCTCGCCCCTGCACCTCGTAAAGGATGGGAAGAATTCTACAGCATGTAGTCCCGTCTGCTTACGTTTACACTCTCACAAATCACAGCTATGAAATTAATGTTATACACCCTTGCCGTTCTATCACTTGCTTCACTTGCTTACGCAACCGCTCCGAATAAGGTCTCCGAAAGCCAACAGTCCTATGTGAAACAATACGAGAAACAGGCGAATGTACCCGTGCCATCGGAAATGTTGCTTAATACCGATGCGGAACCCCAACTCGAAAATGGGTTTACCCATCTCTACAACGGCAAGAACCTGGACGGTTGGAAGCCACTCGGTGGTACCTGCACCTTTGAAGCTAAAGGTGACACCATCGTCGGCACCACTGTCAAAGGCTCTCCGAGCACATACCTCTCTACCGAAAGAGATGACTACGCCGACTTCATCTTCACGGCTGAAGTCAAGTGGGAAGTAAACGGCAATAGTGGTATCATGTTCCGCGGACAATCAAAGCCTGGGAAAAAGTACCGGACCGTCTTCGGGCCACAATGCGAAATGGAAGGGACCGACCTTGTGCGAGGTTGGTCTGGCGGTATTTATGGTCAAGCTGCAGGTGGCTGGGCCTATCCTCTTTGGTTAGAAGCACACCAGGAGGTTCGTAAAGCGATTAATCCAGACGGCTGGAACCGAGTCACCATCCAAGCGATGGGTACGAAAGTTAAAACGTGGATTAATGGCGTGCCCGCAGCAAACTGGGAAAGTGAAGAATACACCAAGGGGTTTTTCAGCCTCCAAGTACATCAAGGGTCAAAAGGCACCATCCACTTTCGGAATATCAAAGTAAAGGAATTAGATCTCCCCCCCCTTTGGACGGATCTGTTTACCTCAGGCGATTTCTCCGAATGGACAACGCTCAAGGGTCAACCCGTGGGCAAAGGGTGGAGCATCGAAAATGGCACCATTCATCGGCAGGGAAAACGCCCGGGAGATATTATCACCCGAACAAATTATCATGATTTTGAACTCATGTTCGACTGGAAAGTCTCCGAAAGAGGAAACAGCGGCGTAAAGTATCGTACGAAAGGAACCCTCGGCCTCGAATATCAGATTCTTGATGATGAAAAGCATCCGGATGGCAAAAATTCGAAACGCCAAGCTAGCTCCCTCTATGATCTCGTAGCTGCACCCGAGAATAAACCTCTAAACCCCGTTGGTGAATGGAATACCTCACGCATTTTAGCTAAAGGTACTCACATCGAACACTGGCTGAATGGTGAAAAAGTTGTCGAAATTGAATATGGCAGCGAAGAATGGAAACAACGATTTCAAAAAAGTAAGTACCGAAAACATGACGGATTTGGAAGTTCCAAAGGGCCTATCCTTCTCCAAGATCATTTGGATCCGGTTTGGTTTCGTAACGTCCATATCCGCGAAATCTAAACGATTGGAAACCCATAAAGACTTACAAATATGAGTAATCCACACTACGACGATGTATTGAAAGCCGCTAAAGCCAAAGGGGGCGTTAGCAAATATGTAACCTATATTCGCCTATCCGGTCCCGGCTGGATGCAAGGTGCTATCACCCTAGGTGGGGGCTCGCTTGCCGGGGCACTCTACCTCGGAATTATTGCAGGTGTCGGCCTGCTGTGGTTGCAGCCTCTAGCTATGATCTGTGGCATCATTATGCTGTCCGCAATTGCCTATGTGACCCTGACCACCGAGCAAGCACCCTTTGGCTTGGTAAATCGTCATATCTCACCCGCCCTCGGTTGGTCATGGCTTATTGCTACGGTCATGGCGAATATTGTCTGGAGCATGCCTCAATTTAACTTAGGAAGGGCCGCGGTACAGCAAAACCTTCTGCCGTCTCTAGGCGACAGCGATGCGACGACCTTCAGTATATGCCTCATCATGTTGACCATAGCCTTCGTCGTAAATATGCTTTATGAATCCGAGGGCAAGGGCCGCAAAATCTTTGACATCATCATCAAAATTATGGTGGGCCTGATTGTGCTCTCCTTTATGGCGGTCGTCTATACGCTGGGCCGCAGTGGCGCGGTCGATGTCGGCGCTATTTTAGCCAACCTCGTCCCCAATCCAGATTTACTCTTCCAACCCGCAGTAGGATTTAGTGACTTGATCGCCAGCTCTACCCAAGCACAATGGTGGACCGAAAAAATTGTTAGTGATCAGCGTGATATTATCATCACCGCCTTCGGCACCGCCGTAGGGATCAACATGACCTGGTTACTTCCTTATTCCTTACTCAAAAAGCGCTGGGGTAACATGCATCGCGGCCTCTCGATCGTGGATCTATCTATCGGGCTATTCATTCCCTTTTTCTTAGCGACCAGTTGTGTGGTGATTGCTGCGGCCTCGCAGTTCCATGCGCAAACCGCTGGTGTCGATCCGGCAGCAGGGGCTAAAACCATCGCCCTCCTAGCCGAAGCGCATCCGGGAACGCCTAATGTGGCGGATCAGGAACTTGCACTCATGCTCGTAAAGCGAGACAACTTTCAATTAGCAACCGCCCTCGAACCCCTCGCAGGAAAAGTCGTCTCACAAAAAATATTTGGGTTTGGCGTCCTCGGTATGGCTTTGTCGACCATCATCATCTTGATGCTCATGAACGGGCTCGCCTTTCAGGAGCTGTTTGGCCGCTGGGGCGATAAGCGCATCCACTATCTGGGTTGCGCCGTTTCAGGCATCGCGGGGATGGCCGGGCCCTTTATCTGGACCGGAGCGGCCGCAGCAGCTCTCGCGATACCGACCTCCGTAATCGGAGGCTCGCTCATTCCCATTGCCTACTTTACCTTCTTCCTCATGATGAACTCGAAAAAAGTGCTGGGGGATGCCCGGCCTCGTGGAGGGGCACGTGTACTGTGGAATACCCTCATGGGCTTGGCCACCGGAATCGCGACCTTTGGCTCCGTCTGGGTGCTATCGGGAAAAGCCCATTTGGATAGCTGGAAAGGCATTATTCCCGCTTGCGGACTCGCCTTACTCCTTGTGCTCTTTGTCGTAGGGTCGGTCTCCTTTGTTAAAAAGGAACGTGCCTCATGAAGTTTGGAATTATTGGAGCCGGCATGATCGGCAGTTTTCACGTCAAAGCCATTAAAGCCATGACCACCGGGACCCTCGGCGGCGTTGCCGATCGTAGCCTTGAGCGAGCAACCGCTTTTGCCAAGGAACAGAACACCCATGCATACACCTCACTCGGCGCTATGCTGGCCGATCCAGAGATTGAGATTGTAACGATCGGCACCCCCTCCGGCGCACATTTTGAACCCGCCATGTCCGCAATTGAAGCGGGCAAGCACGTCATCATAGAAAAACCTCTTGAAATCACCACCGAACGGATCGACCAAATGATGACCGCGGCCGCGGCAAAAGGCGTTACACTGGCAGCCGTGCTCAACCGCCGCTTCCACCCCGGTATGGATGCCTTTAAGAAAGCTGCCGACGAGGGCCGGTTTGGAAAACTTACTTCCGCATCTGCCTATGTAAAATGGTATCGTGATCAGGCCTATTACGATTCGGCGGCTTGGCGCGGCACTTGGGCACTTGATGGTGGCGGGGCCCTCATGAATCAATCTATCCACACCATCGATGCTCTCCTCTACTTGGCAGGCCCCGTAAAATCCGTGCAAGCCAACACCGCATGTGTCGCACATACCGATATTGAAGTGGAAGATAGTGCGGTCGCAATTATTGAATTTGAAAATGGCGCCCGCGGTGTCATCGAAGGCAACACCTGCAGCTGGTCAAAAGGTGGGCATCCTACACGGGTCCAACTCTCGGGTACAGAGGGCTCTGTCTTCCTTGCGGATGAAACGTTTGAAATCTGGGACTTTATGAACGAGACCGAAGAGGACGAATCGGTCCGAGCCAACTTCATGCAAGGAGCATCCGTGGGCCTTGGTGCCAACGACCCTAACGCCATAGATTTCCGTCAACACCAGCGCAACTTCGAAGAAATCGTCGCCGCCATCCTAGAAGGTCGAGAGCCCAGCACCTCGGCTACCGAAGCCCGTAAAAGCGTCGAATTAATTCAAGCCATTTACGAGTCAGCTCAAAATAACGGCGCTAAAATCGAGCTTTCTTAAGCCCCCCTCCCCTGGTGGTGGGTAGGATGCAGGTGATTTCGGGAAGTATAGTATTCCGGGCGCATACAGCATCTATCGTCTGCTCTCTTTCCATGAAAAGTATCCCTATGCGGATACAGACGGGGCGCGGAACATCCCTGAATTCGGAAATGGGAAGAACGACCTTTTGGATGAAGTCTGATATGAATTAGACGGATTTAAGACCATGTGAGACCGTGATGAATTGGTCTTTTTCAATCTCACTACGGAAAGGTATGAGAGGGGGATCCGGCCTCATGAGGCCAAGAAACCGCTGGCTTACATGCCTGATACTGCTTTGAGTAATTCGGAAGAAGAGAGACGCGTTTTATAATCCGGATTACTGAAGACGAAGGTGATTTTTCCTTCGGCATCGATTAGGAAAACAGCAGGAATGGGTAACTGCTTATGCTCCTCTCCGGAGGCCGCAACTACATCAATCTTGTAGCTTTTTAGCATTTTCAACATGGGCTCCTGCAATTGAAAAGCCACGCCGAAAGCTTCGGCCGCAACCATTTTACTGTCGGAAACCAAGGTATAATCCAATTTCTGTTTTTCAACCGTCTTCAGTAATTCTTCCGGTTTGTCTGGAGAAAGGGCAATTAGCTTCCAGCCTTTCTCTTTGAGTTGGGGCATGGTTTCCTGTAAAGATGCAAGGTGCGTGTTGCAGTAAGGACACCATCCACCGCGGTAAAACACCACGACGGTTGGATCCGTTCCACGCAATTCGCTTAAGGAAGTTTCGGTACCGTCGATGGTAACCAGGGTCGGATTTGGTGCTTCGCTCCCTGCTTTTATAACGGTGACATCCGCCGCATCGGCAGCCACGTCGGCAAACAAGGCGGTAAAGACAAAAGGCAACAACAAGAGGAGAGGTATAGATTTCATAGTCTAGTTAGACGGCCATGCTACCAGTAGCTTACACGTTACGTAAACGATTTGATGAATATAGAGTTTTAGAGGACCACTCTGTAAGGGTAACCCATCCGACATCGACGGACAATTGACTAGTATAATTGATGAACCAAGATTTATTATGAAACCATACACCCAAGCCACTTTAGTTGCCGATTCTCTCTCTTTAGGTCCCCATTGGGTTTACAACCCTTCAAAACTGGCCCGACTCTACCCGGAGGGGATCCATACGTTTACCGATCCACTAAGCCAATATCATCCTGAACGGAAGGCTGGACAATTGACACATTATGGGGATCAACTGCGTCTGCTGGAACAATCGATCAGGGATCATAAGGGGTTTAGTACGGATCAATGGCGATCAGATTGGCTGAACGGTATGCAAAACTATGACGGATATCTGGATGGAGCCAGTAAAGAAACCCTAGAGAACCAAGGCCATGCCCCCTCTAGTTCTAATGATTTAGCTGGGGCCTCTCGTATCGCGCCCATTCTAGACCTCGGTCTTTCTTTGGACGAAGCGGTTGTAGTCGCGAGGGCTCAAACCCACTTAACCCATGGGGATCTTGGGGTCGTTGATGCCGCCGAGTTTTTTGTAAGAGCCGTTTATGCGCTGCAAGCAGGATCTAGTATGTCCGGTGCTTTAGAATCCGCCGCAGAAGCTCCCTACTCCACTCTTCCGGCTAAAGAATGGGTTACCAAGGCCCAAACCGCCGATCCACTAGAACCCGGAAAGGTATCGGGAGAGTTAGGTTTGACCTGTCATTTGCCCGAGGCCTTTCCCTTAACCCTCTACTTTGCTTGCCGACCGGAAGCCACTTTCGAATCTGCAATCAGTGAAAACGGTCTTGCAGGTGGCGATACCTCCGCTCGGGCAATGTTGCTGGCCGTCCTATTTGCTGCAAGAGACGGAGACGTGGGAGCATCGTTAGCTGAACAACTTGACGCTGCGAAGCCCACACGCAAAGCAGGGAGCCATTCTGTGGAGATCGAGGGTCCTTCCGGCACACTTTCCGGAGTTCTGGAAATTCCGGATTCCGAGATTAGGGCCTTTGCTCTATTTGCACATTGTTTTACCTGTGGAAAAGATTTTTTACCCGGAGCCCGAATTACCCGTGGCCTCGCCCAACATGGCATTGCCAGCTTGCGTATCGATTTTTCCGGAATCGGTACTTCGGACGGACGCTTTGCAGACTCTTCTTTTTTAACAAATCTTGACGATCTCCTCGCCGCATCCAGTTGGTTGCGTGAACATCATCAGGCACCAAAATTACTGGTAGGACATTCTCTCGGAGGGGCTGCGGTACTCGCAGCCGCCGGCCAACTATTCGACGTACAAGCCGTGGTAACCATTGGAGCACCCTCCGATCCCGATCATGTCACTCATTTATTTGAGGATCATCTGGAAACCATTGAAAAAGATGGTGAGGTCGAGGTCAAACTTGCGGGTCGCCCTTTCACCATCGGTAAACGGTTCCTTGACGATTTGCGTGAACACCAACAAGAAAAGGTCTTGGCTTCCTTACAAGGAATACAGACCCTGATTATGCATGCGCCGGAAGATAAGGTGGTGCCTCTCGAAAATGCAGGTCATATTTACTCGGCTTTACGACATCCGAAATCCTTTATTTCTCTAGCGGGCGCGGATCATCTACTTAGCCGAGCGGCTGACGCAGCCTATGTGGCAGACCTGATTGGGGTTTGGAGTACCAAGGCTGTCAGCTGAAGGGAACTCGAAATCTAACATTATAGAGGCCTACCTTCCTTTAGAATCTTATTAGGAACTTAGCTTCTGCTAAACTACCCGATACCGATTTATAGCCGGAAAACTATATTTGGTTGACATAACCATCTATCAAGACCAAGTTGGTCTTATGAAAATGAAAATTGGGGAGCTTAAGACTCACTTATCAAAAATGGTGAAAGAGGTAAATGCCTCTCAAGAACCCTTAGAGGTTTGTGTACGTGAGGAAACGGTGGCCTATTTGGTACCTGTCTCCAAAGAGGCGCCCAAACAAATTGACAGTGAACTGGAAGGGAAAATTAAACAAAGCGGCCTAACAATAACTCAGGTAGGGAGAAAAAAGGGAAAGTTGCCGAGGCCAGTAAAAAGTAAAAAAGGAGAGTATACAGCAAATACGGTCGTCCGTATGCGAGAGGAGAAGGACTGGTGACATTTTTTTGGGATACCAGTGCAGTGATTCCTCTAGTACTCGAAGAGTCTCGAAGCGAACTTGTTCTGAAAATCTGGGGAGAATCAGATAGTAACTGGGCCTGGGACTGGATGCTGATCGAAGCTGAAGCGGCCCTGTCTCGACGCAGGAATTCTCCCGATGTTTGGAGGGAATGGCTGGAGCTTAATCAGCAGTTTCAGACTGTAGAGCGGGATACCCTTCGGTTCCCTGCATTACGCATTATGAATAGGAGCCTGAAATTAAGAGCTGCAGATGCAGGTCACGTGTTCGTGTTTGACCGGTTACTAGAATCCATTCCAGATCTCAGCATGGTGACCTTCGATCAGGAAATGTTGGACGCTCTTGATCACTTAGGGTTGCCCGTTCATCCGAGTTGTAGAATAGAGGCGTGAGGAATCCGGACTCCTAGACGGAGTCCTTCAGCTCAAAACTCGACACCTTACCTTTGCATTCTTTGCGCCTTTGCGCGAGGAGTACAGTTGCGGTTTAACCGCAACAGATATCCATCACACAGTCTGCGAGACTAACCTACCTTCGCACCGGAGGGGAAGTCTTCGGCGTCTACAGTAACCAAGGTGAGTTTTTTGCCTTTGGAGGCGGCGAGGAGCATTCCTCGACTTTCCACTCCGCGGATGACCGCCGGTTTTAAGTTGGTTACAATGATGATCATTTTACCGATCAGTTGCTCGGGCGTGTAGTGTTTGGCGATTCCGGCGATGATCTGCCTCTGTTCGCCAGCCACGTCGAGCTGAAGTTTTAAGAGTTTGTCTGCGCCTTCTACCGCTTCAGCTTCTAAGACCTTGGCGGTTTTGAGCTGAGCTTTGAAAAAGTCACCTATCTCAATTTCTTCTACCGTGACCACGTTCTCCGCTTTTTTCGTCTGTTTGGGTTGTTGAGGTACTTTGGGTTTTTGATGACGCGGGAACAAGCCTTCGCCTTCGACCAAAGCTGTTCCTTCAACCAATTTGCCAAACACCTTCAAATCTTCCAACGCGGGCTCTCCTTCTCCGCAACCGATCTGTTTACGTAGCTCGGTCATTTTCGCAGGCATGACAGGATAAAGTAACGCGGCACAAACCCGTAAGGTCTCCAAAGAAACGTAGAGCGTTTCAAAGAGAGGTTTTTTGTCGTCTTCTTTTGACTGCTGCCAAGGAGCGCGCACACCGATATACTTGTTAGCTTCCCGAACCGCGGTCATGACTGCCGCCACGCCAAGGTCCGGTCGCATATTTTCGATCTTCGAACTCATTTCGGTGACTGCGGTTTGAACTTGGTTCCAGAGGTCCGCTTCCGGCGTTCCTTCAGCAGGAGCGGCACTCGCAAGCGGCACCTTAGAGTCACAATGGGTGTGAACCATCTTCAATACCCGGCTGGTAAGGTTACCCAAGTCATTGGCCAAGTCGGAATTATAGCGTTTGATGAAAACCTCTTCGGTGAAGGAGGCATCCTGACCCAAACTCATTTCGGCAATTAGGAAATAACGTAAAGCATCCACGCCAAAACGATCGGCATATTCAAGGGGGTTCACCACGTTTCCGGTGGATTTACTCATTTTATCACGACCACTCAACCACCAGCCATGTGCAAAAATAGTTTTGGGCATTTCCACACCCATCGCTTTCAGCATGGTGGGCCAATAAACGGTATGTGTGGTGAGAATATCTTTGCCAATCAAATGAATCTGGGCGGGCCAGCGGCGGGCAAAGGTTTCATCGTCGGAACCATAGCCTACAGCAGAAATATAGTTCACTAAGGCATCGAACCAAACATAGGTCACGTATTCCGCATCGAAGGGTAGTTCGATTCCCCAGGCTAGGCGAGATTTAGGTCGGCTAATACAAAGATCAGATAAGTCTTTGCGCAGGAAGCCCAAGGTTTCATTACGACGGAAATCCGGTTGAATAAATTTGGGATTCTCTTCGATGTAGCTAATCAGCCATTCCTGATATTTGCTCATCTTAAAGAAGTAATTCGTCTCCTGAATCACCTTCACGTGATCGGGCAGATTATCGGCAGAGAAACCATCCGGAAGATCTTTTTCGGTGATAAAGGTTTCGCTGCGCACATCGTAGAGACCATCGTATTCGGCCTGATAGATTTCGTCGCGATCATAGAGATCCTGCAAAATCTCCTGAACGATTTTAGTGTGCCGCGGTTCGGTGGTACGAATAAAATCATCGTGGGTGATTTCTAGGCGGTCCCAAAGCTCTTCAAAGCGTTTCACCATGGTGTCGACATGTTCTTGCGGCGGCACCCCCCGTTTCTCTGCAGCTTCCTGAACTTTCTGGCCGTGCTCATCACTTCCGGTCAGGAACCAGGTATCGTGTCCCAACAAGCGATGAGCCCGCGCCAGCATGTCCGCAAGCATGGTGGTGTAAGCATGACCGATATGAGGTTTATCGTTCACATAGTAAATGGGGGTCGTAACGTAAAAGCTGTCGTTTTTCATAGGGTTCTCCAAAAGCATGTCCTTGCCACAAACGAAAGAAGATGCAATCGCGAACTTGCCACGACGTAGCCGCGAAACGAGAAGGCTGATAAACCTGAATCTCATGGGAAAAGAGAAAAAAATTGGAATTCCATGAAAGTGAGAGTCGAAATTCAAAAAATAATTATGATACGATACCTTTAGAATGAAAAACTCCGCCCCATCAATCTTCCCTAGAAGAAAACCGAGCAAATCGGCAGATGCTTCGTTTCAGTGTGAGCTGGAGCGGATCCGTAAATTGACAATTGAAGAAAGAATCATTGAAGCCTTATCGATGAAAGAAAGAATGTTCGGCATACACGCAGATTAAAGAAGAGTTCTAATGCACTCTAACCTTTCATTGCTACAGGAGGCCGAACAGATAGCCGCCATTTTGAAAAATGATCATCAAACGGAGACATTAGTTATCGGAGCGGTTGCATTAGCATCCCATAACTATATTCGTTATACTCAGGACATTAATTTGGGTACAAATGCACCTCTCGAAACCTTGAGGGCACTAAAGGATACCTTAATCCATGAAGGATACAGTGTACTTCTTCGCGAACCCGACGGTAATGATCCGCTTGGTGGAGTACTTGATATTCAAAGTAAAAACGGCCTTTTGCAAATCGTGAGTTTTGCAGATAAATTCCCTGCGGTGCTAAGCGATGCTCTATCAGAGTCGTGTATGCCTATAAGAAAAGGAAGCCCTCTGATCATTATTCCTCTTCCCCACTTAGTGGTCTTAAAATTATATGCAGGAGGCTTCAAATCTAAAGCGGATATTGTTGAACTCCTCTTAAGAAATCCAGAGGCTGATTTGGATGAAATAGAAACCCTTTGCAAAAAATATAGGATACGAGGGTTTTCAGAAATTCGAAGGGAACTGAATACTAATTAAACCCAATCACCACTCGGATATTCCCTTAGAAGCAGGGTAGCTGAAGGTTGTCGACTGGCTGAAAAGCCCATCCTCCGTTTCTTTCTTGGATTGCATCTCTCGACTTTTCGGTTAAGTTAACCGTATGTCAGGAAGTACTTTTGGAACTATTTATCGTGTTAGCACCTTTGGCGAATCTCATTGCGCGGGGGTTGGCTCTATTGTGGACGGATGTCCCCCTAATCTTAAATTAACCGAAGCGGATATTCAAACCCAGCTCACCCGCCGTCGGCCGGGTCAAAGTAAGGTGAACACGCCTCGTGATGAGAAAGATCAGGTAAAGATCCTTTCAGGTACGGAACATGGTAAAACCTTAGGGACGCCCATCGGACTTTTTGTAGCCAATCAAGATCATCGCCCCCATGATTACGGCGAAATGTCGCAGACCCCCCGTCCTTCCCATGCCGATTTCACCTATCAATCTAAGTACGGAACCCGTGCATCCAGTGGCGGTGGACGCAGTTCCGCCCGAGAAACCATTGGTAGGGTTGCGGCTGGAGCCATCGCAGAAAAATGGCTAGCGGAACAACACGGTGTCGAAATCGTGGCCTGGGTAAGTACCTGCGGAGATTTGGAAGCCTCCGACGTGAATTCGGATACGGTTACCCGTGACCAAGTGGATCAGAACATCATCCGTTGTCCTGACCAAAAAGTGGCCGAAGAAATGATTTCTAAGGTGACCGCGCTCAAAGAAGCGGGCGATTCGGTAGGTGGTATCCTAAATTGTGTGGTGCGTAACTGTCCCTCAGGATGGGGCGAACCTGTATTCGACAAGTTGGAAGCCAAATTGGCCCAAGCCATGATGTCGATTCCAGCCACCAAAGGATTTGAAATCGGATCAGGATTTGCCGGAACACGGATGACAGGCTCCCAGCACAATGATCCTTTTACCATGAAAGGTAACCGACTCGGCACCACCACAAACCATAGTGGTGGCGTGCAAGGAGGCATTAGTAACGGAGAGCCCATTCTCTTCCGAGTGGCCATCAAACCAGTAGCCACAATCAGTAAAGCGCAGCCTACCACTGATTTCTCTGGGAATGAAACTATTTTGGAAGCCAAGGGTCGTCATGATCCGTTTGTGGTCAACCGCGCAGTACCGATTGTCGAAACCATGGCCGCCTTAGTGCTCATGGACATGGCGTTGATTCAACGTAGTCGGGCCTAAGAGCGCATCTCGGATGCGATTACTTATACACTTCGTAGACTTCTAGCTTATTTACGCCATGGGCGTTCTATCCAATAGCCCAGGGTTGTCGAGGGACGAGACTACCCTGGGTCATTTCGAGTAAAATTTGTCTGCGCCAAAGGCGTTGTATCGGATTATGGGCTTGGGCAGATGATGATACAACCTCTTCAAGGTTGAATTCGGAGGGATGCGGATTCCCAGGGTAAAGCCTCGTACCTCGGCCCAACCCTGGGCTGTATGAATAGGCGCTCTTGGCGTAAAAGAGTAAACGCAGAACCCCATTGAGAGATGCGGCCCAGGCCAAAAAACCCACTTTTCCTGCTTGCCGAGTAAGAAAAAGCTCTCTATAAGCACGCTCAATTGCGCCACTGCGTAATGGAAGCGAATGTTCCCTCAGCCTCCCTGAAGGTCCAAAGCGGATTGTTTAAAACACGATAAATATTGGAGAAGTTATGGAAAATAACATTAATTTGCCGACCACGAGTCTGCAAGAATTACTTGATGCTGGCGTACATTTTGGTCACCAAACCAAACGTTGGAACCCCTACATGGGAAAATATATTTTCGGAGAGCGTAAAGGTATTTACGTCATTGATCTCGGAAAATCCCTCGTTTCTCTACGCATCGCACAAAAATTTGTTTACGATACCGCTGTCCGTGGTCGTCAGGTTCTTTTTGTAGGAACCAAAAAACAGGGCCAAGACATCGTTCAGGAAGCGGCTGAAAAATTGAATCAGCCCTACGTGATTCATCGCTGGTTGGGTGGTATGTTGACCAACAACAGCACTATCCAACGCTCAGTTACCCGTATGAAAGAATTGCAGGCGATTGATGACAAAGGCGAATTGGAAGCCATGGCCGGATCCAAAAAAGAAGCGTCACGTATGCGTCGCGAATTGACGAAACTGAAACGTAACTTGGGTGGTATGGCCAACATGGACAAACTTCCTGCGGCTTTGATCGTAGTGGATGTGGTTCGTGAATCGATTGCCGTCCAAGAAGCCCGTCGTTTAGGAATTCCAGTGGTTGCGATTGTAGATACCAACGCAGATCCACGTATCATTGATTATCCTATCCCGGGTAACGATGATAGTCTTCGCTCTATTGGGTGCATCATAAATCTGTTGGGTGAAACCATCCAGCACGCTTCTAATGAATACGCCAAAATCGCAGCCGAAGAAGCACGCAAACGTGCGGCTCAAGAAGCTGAACAAGCTGAAAAACGTAAAGCAGCGGAAGTTGAGCGCAAAACTCGTCAGGATGCGGAAAAACTTAAACGCGATGAAGTGATTAAGGCGGCTGCAGCTAAATTAGCGGAAGAAGGGAAAAAAGCTAAAGAAGCCCCCGCTCCTGCCAAAGAAAAAGCTCCTGCTAAAGAGAAAGCTCCAGAAGCTGAAAAAGCGGCTCCGGTTGCTGAAGCAGCTCCGGCAAAGGAAGAAGCTCCAGTGGCTAAAGAAGCAGCACCAGCTGCTGAAGAAGCTCCCGCAGCTCCGAAAGCTGACGAAACTAAATCGGAAGGTTAATCCTTCCCCTACTTGAAAAAAAAGGAACTAAAATGCAAATATCTGCAAAACAAGTGAAAGAACTTCGCGACCTTACCAATGTCGGAATGATGGAATGCAAAAGAGCACTCCAAGAATCAGAAGGTAATATCGAGGAGGCTGTAAAAGTGCTCCGCGAACGCGGAATGGCCGTTGCAGCCAAGAAAGCCGATCGCGCCGCAAACGAAGGCCAAGTTGACATCGCCATCTCTGCGGATGGTAAATCCGTTTCCATGGTTGAAGTAAATTGCGAAACGGATTTCGTTGCAAAAAACGAAGATTTCCAAGCTTTCGTTCAAGACTTGGCTCAAAAAGGGCTATCTGTTGGTGACAACGAATTAGCTGAATCCGAAAAACAAACTATTGTGGCAAAAATCAGCCAAGTCGGTGAAAACCTAGTTCTGCCTCGCAACACGCGTTATGAAGTTCAAGGTGCCGGGGCCATCGGTCGCTACATCCACCTCGGTGGTAAAGTGGGCGTCATAGTTGAAATTGGTTGTGAGAACGATGCCAATACCGCATCCGATGCCTTGACCTTACTCGGTAAAGAAATCGCGCTTCATATTGCGGCTGCAAGCCCGCAGTCTTTGAACCGTGATGGTATAGATGCGGAATTGGTTGCTACGGAAAAAGCACTCTTTGCTAAACAGGTAGAAGGTAAACCCGAGAATATTATCGAGAAAATTATCACAGGTAAACTTGAAAAATTCTATTCACAAATCGTGCTGTTGGAACAGGGTTTCGTTAAAGATCCTGATATCAGCATTACCGATCTGTTGGCTAAAACCGGTAAAGATGTCGGAGATACTCTAAGCATCCGCCGCTTTGCACGTTATCAAATTGGTGGCTAAGCCCAAGCGATTCTGAAACGACAAAACCCTCACTTCGGTGAGGGTTTTTTTATATCTAGTTCAGAGCCCCCTCGTTCACGAGGTTTCACTCGAAGGCATTTATGCCAAGAGTACCGCAAAATCCAGGTTTCCTAAACCCGAATACCGGAAGGAACTCGTCAAAACCCTGTAAAAAGCCAGACGCCCAACAAAGCTTCCTCACGAAACTCTAACGTAATATACGCCTTGACGTATATTCACGATGACGTATACATTAGGCATGGAAAAACTATTGGCGGTGTATAAATGTCTGTGTGATGAAACCCGGCTGCGGATTTTGCAGTTACTTCACATCTCACCGCTTTGCGTCTGCCACATTCAACATGTATTAGATATTTCGCAAGTAAATGCATCACGTCATTTAGCCTACCTTAAAAAAAATGGATTGGTGGAAACGACACGGTTTCAAAATTGGACCATCTACAATCTGCCGGAATCCCCTTGCCCAGAGCTCGCACGCAATATGGCTTGCCTGCAGGATCTCGCAGGAAGTGAAGCGCAATTTATTCAAGACCGCAGAAGAGTAGAACAACTTCTCAAGGCCCGCGATGTCCAAGCCTTATTGGCTGAAGGCGGTTGCGATATTCCCTCCCCCACTCCCTCCAAAAAGGTTTCCTCCCTATGAAAACAGTTCGAGTTTATGATCCTGCCCTTTGTTGTTCCAGTGGAGTGTGCGGACCGTCGGTCGATCCCGAATTGGTTCGGGTAAATACCGATCTGGAATGGTTAAAAACGAAAGGGGTTGAGGTCACACGTTTCAACCTCGCCCAACAGCCTTCGGAGTTTGTAGCAGATGAGCAGGTAAAAACACGGTTGCAACGTTCTGGTTCAGAGGTTCTTCCATTAAATTTTCTGAATGATGAATTGGTGGCAGCACGGTTTTATCCAACTCGCGAACAATGGGTTCAGCTTTGTAATCTAGAGGTAGAAAACGAATCCTGCTGCTCGGATGGAGGCTGTTGTTAATGTTGGATTGGCTTCATAACGCGCCCAAGATTCTTCTATTCACCGGCAAGGGAGGCGTAGGAAAAACTTCACTGGCCTGTGCCTCCGCCATCGTTTTGGCCGACAAAGGAAAGAAGGTGTTGTTGGTGAGTACGGATCCCGCATCTAACCTAGACGAGGTTTTGGATACACCCCTTTCATCTGAGGTCCGCCCAGTAAAAGATGTCCCGGGTTTGGCGGCATTAAACATTGATCCTTTGGAGGCGGCCAGCCGATATCGGGAACGTATGATAGAACCATTGCGAGGAATTTTGCCCGATGAAAGTTTACGTACTATTGAGGAACAACTTTCAGGGGCCTGTACTGTGGAAATCGCCTCTTTTAATGAATTTACCGCTTTGATTGGCAATCAAGAAACCTTGAATACCTATGATCATGTGGTTTTAGACACCGCGCCAACGGGTCATACCTTGCGACTGCTTTCGCTTCCGGCAGCCTGGAACGACTTTATTTTGGAGAACCAAACGGGTTCGTCCTGTCTGGGTCCACTTTCGGGGTTGAAGGAGCAACGCAAGACCTATGAACAGGCCTTACGGGCATTGCAAGACAAGCAACTAACCCGAGTGATCCTAGTCAGCCGATCCGAAAAAAGCACCTTACGTGAAGCTCAAAGAGCCGCCCAAGAATTGAAAGAAGAAAATATCCGCGGACTTTTTCTGGTAATCAACGGTGTATTTGAAGCAGGAGAGTCCACCGATCCCTTGGCGCAGTCTTGGTCCGAAAAGGCAAAAGCATCTCTGGAATCCATGCCGGATGATTTAAAATCACTTCCACAATGTCAGCTCCCCTTTCGTCCAGGTGGATTGATCGGCGCAGATGAACTCCGCGCATTCTTAGGCGATACGCCTCCCAATTTACCTGAACAACGTACCCTATTTTTGCCAGAACATCGTTCACTCGACACCTGGGTGGATGACTGGATTGAAGAGGGACCGGGCGTAATCATGACCATGGGAAAAGGCGGTGTAGGCAAAACTACGATCGCTGCCGCGGTAGCCCGAGCCTTGGCAGTTAGGGGCGCTTCTGTTCATCTTTCTACCACGGATCCTGCGTCCCATATCGCTGAAGCTTTGGGAGAAAATTTACCTAATGTTGAGATCAGCCGGATTGATCCTAAAGAGGAAACCCGGAAACACATTGAAGAGGTAATGGCTAACGTAGGTGCAGAACTAGATGATGCCGGGAGAGAACTTTTATTAGAAGAGCTCCGTTCTCCCTGCACGGAGGAAGTTGCCGTCTTTCAAGCTTTCGCTCGCACGGTGGCCAAAGGAAAAGATCAATTTGTGGTTTTAGATACCGCGCCCACTGGCCACACCTTGTTGTTGCTAGATGCGTCGGAAGCTTATCACCGGGAAGTTTTAAGAGACCAAGGCGAATTGCCCACCTACGTGACCGAATTGCTGCCGAAGTTAAGAGATGCTTCTTATACCCGTGTTCTCTTGGTGACCTTGCCCGAGGCCACACCTGTACACGAGGCGCAACGCCTACAAAAAGACTTACGCAGAGCTCACATTGAGCCTGCTGGCTGGGTATTAAATCAAAGTTTAGCAAGTTCTGAGCCTCAAGATCTACGATTACAAATTCAGGCTCAGAGGGAAATGCTCTACCTCGAAGAAGCTTCCCAACTCACAAATCACTTGGTAATTATTCCTTGGTTGATCGAAGAGCCTGCCGGAGCCGAAGGATTAGACTCTTTACTTGAAGCTGGGAAAAGAATCTCCGCTCCTTCAAACCGCACAGCTTCATCGCTATCGCCTCGAACGACTGAGCGTGCTTCCCATCGGGAAACGTGACTGGTTTAAGCTTAAGATAACTGCCCAAGTGATCCGTACAGCCTTTCCCCCAAAGGCATGAACTCGTCCATGAACCCAACTCCTTTATCGTATCTTCACCTTTTTTTAAAAAAAATATTATGTCCCAAACTGAAACCACTGGAATTAGCTTTTTCGAAAAATATCTTACTCTCTGGGTGGCACTGTGCATGGTCACCGGTATCCTTATCGGTCAATACGCGCCTGCAATTCCAGATTTCCTAGGGAAATTGGAATACGCCAATGTATCGATTCCGGTCGCGGTTTTGATTTGGATTATGATTTATCCGATGATGATGAAAGTGGATTTCAAAAGCGTTAAAGACGTTGGAAAAAACCCCAAAGGGCTTGTGATCACCTGGGTCACCAACTGGCTCATCAAACCTTTCACCATGTTTGGGATTGCCTGGTTGTTCTTCTTTGTCATTTTTAAAAATCTCATTCCTACAGATTTGGCTAAGGATTATCTCGCGGGTGCCGTCCTGCTTGGCGCGGCACCTTGTACAGCTATGGTCTTTGTGTGGAGTCATCTCACCAAAGGTAACCCGGCCTATACCGTGGTGCAGGTGGCTAGTAATGACCTGATCATTCTCATCGCCTTTGTACCGATCGTGAAGTTTCTATTGGGAGTCAGTGATATTTTTGTCCCCTGGGATACCCTGATTTTGTCTGTCGTCTTGTTTGTAGTGGTCCCATTGTCTGCTGGGGTATTCACCCGCGGTCATATGCTTAAAACCAAGGGGAACGACTATTTTGAAAATACGTTTTTACCCAAATTCGGCAACACCACCATCATTGGTTTATTGCTGACCTTGGTAATTATTTTTTCCTTCCAAGGTGCAGTCATTCTTAACAATCCACTGCACATTGTCTTGATTGCGGTACCTCTCATTATACAAACGTTGCTCATTTTCTTCATTGCCTATTTGGCAGCCCGAGCCCTGAAATTACCCCATAACATTGCGGCGCCAGCCGGTATGATTGGGGCTTCAAACTTTTTCGAGCTGGCAGTCGCCGTGGCCATAGCCGTATTCGGAACCACCTCCCCTGTGGCCCTAGTCACCATTGTCGGCGTCCTAGTGGAAGTCCCGATAATGCTTGGATTGGTTGGTTTCGCAAATCGTACCACCAAATGGTTTACGCATAATCCTATCTAACCTCAAATAATAAAATCATGAACGAAAAAATACGTCTACTATATCTCTGCACAGGTAATTCCTGCCGAAGCCAAATGGCAGAAGGTTGGACTAAGGCCCTTAAAGGCGACAAAATTGAAGTCTTCTCTGCAGGAATTGAGACCCATGGTCTCAATCCTACTGCGGTTAAGGTGATGGCGGAAGTCGGGGTAGATATCACCACGCAAGAACGGTGTTGTGACATCATGCTAAATAATTTGACGTAAGGGGGCGCAGGGCTATCACCGTGTCTCTCCAGTTGACTTGATTCCAAAGACTATGCCTGAAGCACCTTATGACTTGAAGGCTCATTT